>OAWC01000016.1_pt1 | contig 195706 bp, 186 predicted proteins | sample 1495331 | NCBI WGS metagenome assembly OAWC01 (sample SAMEA2580115, study PRJEB22360) | human gut metagenome | biome: human gut; feature: human-associated habitat; material: faeces | place: Denmark | collected 2008/2010
TTATACCATCTTTGAGCAGAAAACACAGTAAAATTAATGGTTTTAAGTGAATTTTTCTTTTATTCAGCAGACACTAATTATGTAGAATTATCTACCTCTAACTACTCTACTTTTTCAAATGAATATGCTTCTTTAATACAAAGTATTGGAGCAGAATTAAACTCTTTCTTTAAATTGTATTGCTCCTTCAACTTCAATGATAGAAAAACAATTTCTCACTATGCTAACGTAATACTTCAAAACGAGCCTGCCATTATAGATATTGAGCTTAATGTATTATCAAAACAACTTTCAATTAAACCATTTGAGTCATGGTCAATTAGCCTGCCTGCAAAATCTTTATCGTGGTGGCAATCTTATGACAACATAAAACACAGTCGTACGGAAAATTTTACAGATAGTTCATTGAAAAATACTCTGTATATATTAGGCGCATTATATATTTTAGAATCAAAATATTTAGTGAAAATTGTGGATGTATCCTGTGAGCCTGATATTCCAGATGAAGAATCCCATTTGTTTAGATTCAAGAATCCCATCAATCAAGTAAACTCCATGCGAAACATTTTTATGTTTCCAGGTTAAATTGTGTACCCAAATCGTACCCATTTGCACATAAAAAACCCCTACAAAGCCTATAAATACAGGCTTTGTAGGGATTTACCCATTTATTCAAACTCGACAAATCCTCCATCGCATTAAACAAATCTGTTTAGGAGTTTTCGCTTGATTTGATACCAATTAGTTTCAATTATCCAATGTATATGGGTTAGCTGAACTAATGTTATCATTTTGTTATCATGGAAATGTTATCATGCTCAAAAGTAATCGCTCACTAATTACTTTCAAAAGAGACCAATTCATCTAATGGAAAAACCGAATATGGAATTAAACATTTATTAATATTCTCCCAATTTCTTTCTATTTTTGAAATATAACCCTCATTTCCATCCGTACTATCAAAATATGCTTTTGCTGCATCAAAAGATACTCCTTGAATTCTCTTAAACTCAATTTCATATCCCACTATATATGAGGAAATATCGTACAAATTATTCAAAAGATCACCTATGCATTTTAACATTATGACTTCCCTATAAAATATTGGTAAGTGCTCCTTATTACTAATATTACAAAAATCATTTTCTTGTCTCTGCCAATACATCATTCCATGAATAGCTCCACAAGCCATTTTCATTGCAAAATCACTTCTGTCATCTACTAGCAATGCTTTCTTTACTCTTGTAGTCCAATCTGCCATTTGTGTTGCAGCATAATTATCTGCATCCCACTCTAAAGTCTGAATATCCAAACAATGCTGTTCTAATGAACCTTCATCTTTCCAAACATTATAGAGACCCAAATGACCTCTGTATATATGGGCTAATTCATGATAAAACATGCACATCATCGACATGTTGAATAATATCATTTTTATATTATCAATATTTTTCCCATCTGATACGATATTACTATAATCCATACAATAAAACATTTGATATGTTCCAATTACTATTAAACGCGAGCATTTAATAACACCTCTATATCCATTTTTCCCCGCCAATTCCGAACATATTCTAAATCCTGTATCATCATATAGTTCAAACTCAACCCCCTTGTATCCACTCCCTAATTGCATTTCAATATTTTGAGACAAAACTTCAACATCTTGGCGTAACATGATTTCAAGTTTTTCTTGTTCTTCAAATTCTAAACCCATATATAAATTTTCTTTTAACAATTCCTGAGCATATGATGTTAAATTATCACCCATAAATTCCATATTGTATTGCTCCCTACGCATTCGCTGCAAATAATAAATTCTCTTCACTCAATAAAATCTGTATAGATTATCCAAACTGATATTGCTAAAGAAATGTAATCATATATTGAACAAAGCTACTTACTATTGTATCTCATCTAATATTTTATATCTTTTTATGACAATAAACATATTTAACAACAAAAAGAAAATCATATAATATAAAATCCAACTTAATATAGATTTTACAACCAAATCAATTACATCTATTACCATCTGAAAAACAAAAGCATATATTGTAATATAAATACTAACTATTAATTCAAATAATATACTACTTCTGGTCTCCTTCAGCACAATCTCATACTGTTCATCTTCCTCATTTTTATATCCAGCTAAAACAGTTAATATAGAAAAAAACATTGTAATTAGTATTGTAATTACAACATACAATGTATTAAACGCATCTTGATTAAAATCGCTTAATTGAACGAATGAAGTAGCAAATAAAACGGGGACTCCAAAGAAAAAAAGAATCTGAAGCTTTGAACCTCCAAAAATTTTCACATGTTCTTTCATTATCCCTCGTATTTTAATAAAATTATTAACTCTTTGAAAAGAATATATAATTATTAGTAATAGTCCTATCGGTAAAAGTACTCTGTATGAAATAATAGTCTGTAGAACCTTCATACACCTGCTCCCTTCTATCTATAGCAAATAACACGCTTCATGTATTCCTTTGCTTGTGTACTCACAATAGTCACCAATCGCTGTGTATTAATGTCTCCGTCCGCATTCTTTAAATCATCCGGAAGAGATTCAATAATACTAACATTTTCAATATTATTCAAGCCAATTATGCGGTCTCTTCCTCCCATATTGATGCATAACTTTACATCATTATAATCTTTACTCTCAAATTCAAATATACGATTACTTCCGGAGAGATATCCTCGAAGTCTGCTAATAAATCCTTCTGACAGCCTCATCTTTTCCAGAACTCTCTGCTCTTTTCCATACGCAAATCTTACATTATCTGACGCATCAAATGAAATATTATTTCTAACAAAAAATATTTTCTTAATACTCTCTGCTTTCAACATAGTTTCAACAAATATTTCTGGCGAAATATTTCCCACCCATAGCATGAAATCAAATGTCTCAGAAAAATATTTTTTCATTCCGCGTATAGTTTCTGTCTTCACACCATACTGACCATAGTTCTGAAAAAACATAAAACCTTTATATACCTTTGCATTTTCAACATTTTTAGGCACCAAAATAGTTAAATAAAATTTCATCAAAGGTGCATCTGTTTCCTTCTGTTGGTATTCTACCTTTTGTGTTTCCTTATCTGTTATATTAGATTTATATCCATATCTACCACTCTCTATTTCCACCAATAAATAATCTAACTTTTCATCGGAACCTTGAGATATAATATCCATCTTATACAAACGTTTTTCTTCTTTTTTATCTAGTAACTTCTCATGTTTCTTACAATAATCCTTAAAAACATCTATCACGCCAGAATATGTCTGACATGGCTCTATGCAAGCGGTAAAATTTCCATTCAAATCTGCCACTTCTGCATTTTGATATTTCTCTCTTACCACAAAACTACAAGCAGTATAACTTAAATTCCACATTTTTTACTCCTTTGTTAATCAGATACAACTACTCTTCTTTTAAGCTATCACTAATCCCCTTCGCATACGCATAGATTCGCTTCAACATATTTTCATCCGGCTCTTCCTTGCCCTGAACAAGTTTGGCAAACCCATTGTATGAATTGAATCCCAACAAATATATTGCAATCGCCATTGCAACATCCTCATCAGTTTCACCCATTGAATTGGCTATATTTTTCAGTTCTTCCAAAACTATATCATGAGGCACTTTAGATTCACTGTTAGTTACCACATCACTAATAACTTCCGGAAGAATCATGCACATTTGATAAAACGCATCCTGCTCCCCGGTAACTAATGCATAGAATTGGTCTAAGCTAACTCGTCGAATTCTTTTATGTGATACCCTCTTTTGGTCTACCGTCGTTTCCCATTTGATATTCTGACTTCTCTGAGCAATAGCCTCAACCAAAAAGCACGCACAATCATCGTCATCAAGCAACTGGCTCTGCATCTTAATATATGTTTTTCCGGAAGATGCAGAGTTCATTGTATTATGCTTATTCTTCATCTCCACATATACTGTATGTACCACATCGCCATCCGGCAACACTATGCCGTCCGGATTTTGATATATTACATCCCAGCCACCTTCCTTGCCATTCTCAGGAACATGGCATTTATCAATGTACTGGAATATTCTCTGATGAAAATATCCAATGTCATTGTTATTAGATTTATCCCTCTGTCTAAAGATTTCATTGCCCACCATTTCCTTCCAAGAAGTCTGGTAAACAGTTTTATCAAAAATCAATTTAATTGGGTCAACAATATTCTTATTGAATCTTTTTATATCAAATGATTCCAGCTTTTCCCCATACTTTTCTATAGTTGCTGCAACATGCTTCTTAAAATTTTCTTCTGTAATAAAGCTTAATCCCCATGATTTCATATAGCCATTTTAGTCCTTTCGTTTTTTTCAAGTAATTGTAGTGAATTATATATTTCCTTTGCTACATCGTATGCCAAACTAACCGGCACTGCGTTACCCACCTGTTTGTACTGTGAAGATACATTTCCACAAAATTCCCACTCATCCGGGAACATTTGACATCTTGCATTTTCCCTTACAGTAAAAGGTCTTGCTTCAAGTGGATGGCATCTCTCCGTTTGCTTCTGTGATGGTGATGTAAGCACTGTCAACGATGGCTCGTCCAAACTCATCCTTCTTAAAATTCCGGTTCTTCCACCTTCCATTTCCCAACAGCTCTTCATATATTCTTTTGCTACTTCCGGGTCAATGTCTCTCCAATATCCTCCCGGCGGAACAAGTTCAAAAATTTTACGCTTCTTCTCTCCATAGGGAACACCGGGACCTTCTGGACAATCTAATAAAACATCTCTCAGTACCGGTTTATATTCGTGCGGTTCCGGGAATCTATACTCTGTCTTATCAGCCAAATCATTTCTGATTCCTATTGTAATCAATCTCTCTCTCTTCTGCGGTGCTCCATAATCCCAAGCATTTAAAACCTGCTTAACGATTGTATATCCTGCATTAGCAAAAATCTCGAGCATTGTAGCATATGTTTTTCCTCTATCGTGAGTCAACAATCCTCTTACATTTTCAAACAGAAACATTTTAGGCTGTAGCTTTTCCAAGAATAATGCATAATGATAAAACAATGTTCCTCTGGCATCTTCAAGGCCTAATCTCTTTCCTGCATAAGAAAATGCCTGACAAGGTGCTCCTCCCGATAACAAATCTAATTCTCCTGACTTAATGCCAAAATATTCTTCCAAATCAAGGGCAGAAATATTTGCAATATCATCATGAATCACATTCCACTCCGGGCGATTCTTCTTCAAAGTATCAGCCGCATCTTTATCAAATTCAATCAGACCAAGCGTACGAAATCCTGCTTTCTCAACTCCTAATGCAAGTCCACCTGCTCCAGCAAACAACTCTATTGATGTATACATTTTTTTCTTCCTATCTTTCAATTATTTTTCTACGCACTTACTTCTTCAACCAATTCCATAATATCATCAAGCTGACAATCTAATGCTTTGCAAATCTTACATAATGCTTCGGTAGAAACATTTTCATTTTTTCCCATTTTGGCAATCACATTTGTTGTAACACCTGACTTTTCACGCAACTGTGATTTACTCATATTTAAGTCAATCAGTAACTTCCATAATTTATTATAATTCACTTTCATAGCTTTGCCCTTCTACAAACATACGCTTTAGCATTTCATAAAAATTATAGCAAGGTTTCTTGAATTATTCAATTCAATTTTGATTTTTTCAATATTCTTCTTTCACCATAATAGACAGAGGCGTGTCACGCTCCTGCTCCATAATCTCCTAAAAACAAACTTGGCAAGCAGTGCATCTGTAATACAAATGCCTCTTGTTGGGAAATTTCCCAAGCCCTTCCGAACAGTTTTTGGCAAAACTGGCTACGCACATAAATGTGCTAATAAATTGCTTCTGCAATTTCATTAAACTGCTGCAAAATATTTCCATATACTTGAATCAGCTCGTCATATTTTACTTTCATACTATTAATGTCTTCCAGATAAATGCTCCCCGTTGCATTTGCTTTCTTGGCATATTGATTCATATTATTACTGGTGCGCCACAGCAATTGACTCGCTTCTCGTAAATACTGAGCCTCTACACGAATACAAATCCCGTTAAGTGCCATCTTTCTCAAAAAAGAACTTCTGTTAAGTATTCCTACTTCCGCTTGCCGCTTTTCAATCTTTTTCAATTCCTCCTCGGTCACACGAAACTGTAAATTGATAGTTCGGTTCTCTCCCTCAGCTTTACTATAATACGTTTTCTGTATTTTGTTTTTCTTCCTGCTCATACATTTTCACCTCCGATCCAATTGCAAATTAATTTCTATCAACAGTTCGGATACTATCACCACCTAAAACCCCGATGCATTCCCACCTTATCAAGATATGCCTTTCTTGCCTCTTCCCGTTCTGCCTGAGTCTTAGCTGTTTTTGATTTTGTATATAGTTCTCTTTTCATTATTGCTTCATATTTTTCTTCTAACCCGCTTTTGATTTTCGGCAAAGAGTCCTCTATTCCCAACACGTGATATTTCATAAGTTCCACAAACAAGCTTTCCGGTATTTGAACCATTTTCAAAATAATCACCTCTCCTTTCAACTCCGCAACACCGCAAGTGTCTACCTATTGCGGTCTTGCAAGGTTGCAAACCTATACACATTGCAATGTTGCGGTCTTCCTTTTACTGTTTCAAATCATCCAATATCCAATACCAGGCATTATTGATTTTCTTTGCATTAATATTCAGTTCCTTCTTGGCAGTTTCCATTGTCCTCTTGGAAATATCCTCCTCAGATGCCAGTTCTATAATCTCACTGGATAACATTATATTGTTGGTTTCTGCAAGTACCATCAGAAGTCTTTTAGCTTGCTCCAGCTTATTTGCCTTGGGTGCAATACCTCCCAACACTTCATCCACTGTAATTTTATAATCTCCCAGCCAGTCAAATCCTTCATCTGACAATTGGAATACTTTCGAGTGCCCGAACTCTGCAAGATTATTTTTAATCTGTACCACAGCTCTTACGTTTGGTTCTCCTTCTACTCTTCCTACCAGCAACACGCTTCTTGCTACTGCAAAGAAATCTCTGGAACCCATTCCCCGATAAGCAGCCTTACTTCCTGCCGCCTTATTCATATGACCGATGAGGATGATGGCACACTCATATTTATCTGCAAGCTGTCCCAATCGCTTGGTCATTTCTCTGGCTTCATTTGCACGGTTCATATCCATTCCGCCACCAAGGTAAGCCTGTATTGGATCCAATATCAGCATCTTAGCTCCGGTTGCCTTTAATGCTTCCTCTATGCGCTCATCAATCATAGATAAGGATTTATCACTCTCATCAATTACCAGTATCTGCTCACAATCCGCTCCTGCTTTTTCCAGCCTTGGCTTCACAGTATCTGCAAGTCCATCCTCCGCCGTCTGGTAAATCACCTTCATGGGTGCATCCACTCCGCTTCCGTCTTCAAAGCATTTACCCTTTGTAAGCTGTGCTGCAAGATTTAATATCATTGTTGTCTTTCCATCGCCGGGGTCTCCCTGCACGATGGTTAATTTCCCATAGGGGATAAACGGATGCCAAAGCCACTTTATCTCCTGTGTCTCTATCTCTGACATCCGAATCATTTTAAGCTCTGTCTTCTCATTTTCCATGGTATTCTCCTTATTTTCCGTTGTTTTTTCACAGAGCCTCTGATATACTTTAATTGCGAGTTAATAGCCTATCAGAGGCTCAATTTAATGTCCTTGCCTATTTATAGGCTGGGCATTATTTTTTACCCATATTCTCTCATTCTGCGTCCTCCTTTAGTCCGTACAATGTCCTATTTATCAGTTCGATTTCCTCTAACAAATCCGGATGAAGCTCTCCGGCATGAGATATTCTCTCAAGCTCTGCCAGCACCTTTTCCAGTTCCTTTTTCAAGGCTTTATACACTCTCGGATTTCCCATTACCACAACTTCCCTATCCGTAAGCTTTCTCATAATGTAATCCTGCTTGGTAAGCCCTGAGAGTCTCACAGCCGCTTCCAAAAGAGCATCCTCCTCCGGCAAGACACGAAATCCCACCGTCTTACTTCTCCAACGATTGTACTTGTCCATACATTTTGCAGACATATTATTTTTCCTCCTTGCGTTCCATATCTAATCTCTGCACCATTGCATTTTGCTCCGATGGGAATAAATGTGCGTACCGATATGTAATCTTCTCACATTCATGACCCACACGATCTGCAATGGCTACTGCCGAAAATCCCATATTGATGAGCAGCGATACATGAGAATGCCTCAAATCATGAATCCGTATCTGTTTCACACCAGATGCCTTGCACCCTCTTATCATTTCATGCCTCAGATAATGCTTCGTTACCGGGAATATTCTGTCCGTCGGCAGTAGACTATAATACATCCTCATGCACTCCTGCATTTCCTCTGCCAGAAATTCCGGCATCTTCACAACTCGATTACTTTTCTTCGTTTTTGGGGTTGTAACCACATCTTCGTCCTCAATCTTGTGATAGGTTTTGTTAATGCGTACTGTCTTTGCCTCAAAATCGAAATCCTCCGGTGTCAGTGCCAGCAACTCTCCTTCACGGATTCCGCACCAGTAAAGCATTTCAAATGCGTAATAAGAAAGAGGTTTATCCATCATCTCCTCTGCAAATTTTTCATACTCCTCTTTTGTCCAAAAGAGCATCTCCTTGCCCTCTTCCTCGCCCATGGTTCCAGCTTTCTTCGCCGGATTACTACTCAAATCATAGTAACGGATGGCGTGATTGAAAATGGAGCTTAATTGGGCATGTATGGTTCTTAAATAGGTTTGTGACATCTGCTTTCCAGCACCGGTCTCCAATTCACGCATTTTATTTTGCCAGTCGATTACATCCTTTGCTGTAATTTCTGAAATCTTGCGTTTTCCCAGATAAGGAATAATCTTGTGCTTGATGATAGATTCCTTTGTAAGCCAAGTGCTTAGCTTCAGCTTCGGCTTCACATCCTTCTCATACAGCTCGCAGAAAGCTTCCAGCGTCATATCAATATCTGCTTTCTTTTGGAGTTTAAACTGATACTCCCATTCCTGTGCTTCTCGCTTTGTTTCAAATCCTCTTTGGCATTTCTGCTTGTTTGCTCCGGTCCAATCCTTATAGCGAACCATCGCATACCATGTACCATTTTTCTTATCCTTATAAATCGGCATTACACATCGCTCCTTTCATAATTTCTTGTGCCGTAGAACTGCTGGTAAAAATAGGTTCTATCCACTCTGCCGCGGATAATCGGTCCTTTGTAACCTTCCTCCTGCATCTGCTTATTCATCTTCTGAATCAGCTTGTATGCGTAGGATTCTGAAGTTCCAAGAACCTCTGCTACTTCGGTAACTCCGATAAACATTGCACTCATTGTCTTCTCCTCCCTTCATTCGCACTAAACATTTTTGTTTAATTTCTCCTTCCTCAAAATACTATACATTTTTGTTTAAGTCAATAGTCTCCCATAAAAACATTTAACTTTATTGTTTAGTTTATCTTGCATTATCTAAACATATTTGTTATAGTTCTTTTTAGATACACACCTCACATCTAAGAAAGGAACTATTTGCTATGGCTATTGGTGAAAGAATACATTTTTTCCGTACCCTGCGTGGTATGACACAGAAATACCTTGGTGCCCACATTGGCTTTGACGAGAAATCAGCTGATGTCCGCATTGCCCAATACGAATCCGGTGCTCGCTCCCCTAAAGACAATTACCTTGCTTTACTTGCAGAGACGCTGGGGGTGTCACCCCTCGCGTTATCAGTACCGAACATAGATAGCTATGATGGTCTGATGCACACTCTTTTTGCATTAGAGGACATTTATGGCTTCAAAATCACAAATATTGACGGTGAAATCTGCCTCAGTTTAAAGAAGTTTGATAATCCCTCCTATCCTCAGCTATTTGACAATTTCACAGCCTGGTATGCGCAGGCGAACAAGCTTCGTGAAGGTCAAATCTCCAAGGATGAATACGATGAATGGCGTTACCATTACCCCATGAAGGATTCCGCCGGTATTACAGCTTCTGTGGATGCTAACCACTAACAGTACCGATTGCTCTTTCTTACAAGTAATATTCTACTTAGCGCAAGTGGCTGTGTCGTTACCCAAATAATAGACAAGTTGTACATTGGGAATAGACTTTTCATTTTCATGGCACGAAAAAAGATCCTACTGAAACATTGTTCAGTAAGACCTTTTCTATTGGACTTAACTTCAAAACCACTCGCTACGCTTAAACAAATAAGTTTCGCAAAATGTTATCAAATTGTTATCAAATCAACTTTTAAGATGCTTTAAGCCCGCATAAATACAGGCTTTCGGCATTTTAATCCGTTATTCAAACTCTTGGGCTGAGAGATTTATCTGGCTGTTTCTTGGTACACATTCGTGCATTTTATTCTTCATATTCATCTTATTTCGCATTTTTGTGTACCTCATCTAAAATTTTTAGAGCCAAAATGGAGCCATATAATACCTGTATTCCAAACTCCTATGACTTATGCATAGCATAAAAGTAACTCCTTTTATGCTATACTTTTCTTTAATTCTGCAATAAATTCTTCAATTTCTTTATCCATTTCTTGCATTATCCGATAAAAATTCCTAACCAACATTTTACCATCAATTCCTAAAAATTTTCTCAATTCTTCAAACCAATCATGATAATCATTTCCATCAATGGTTGCTAACATAGTAATAATTTGCTTCTTTTCTTTTCCAACGATTTCACAAAACTTCTCGAGATTTTCCGGCACATGTAAATACTCCCTATATAACTCTTCTAGTGCTTTATTCCCTGGTAAAAATAACCATTTCCAATTTAATTTTGATGTATCTAATCGTTCCCTCATGTCTCCATCGTAAATTCCTATAAAATTATATTTTATTTTATCACTTGACGGAAACTCCAATCGATAAGTTATAGCCTTTTCTCCACCTTCAGCTACATCGATCGTATACTTTTTTAAAATGTATGGTGCCTTATCCTCTAAAATAATTGATAGAAAATCATATGCTACCCTATCCTCAACAAATAATGTTCCCGTATAGCTTTGTGTAATACCTAATATATCCTCTGCCATCATATCGTCATCAGGTTTAGTAATCATAGCCATATTTCCCATTCTACTTACTATTCGTATATTACTATTTTTTACATGTTCTAACAAATAAGGCGAATGTGTCGTAACAATTGCCTGAATCCCTTTTTCTGCTATTTGTTTTCCCAAATAGTTTGCAAAATGAATTTGTGAACATATACTTATATATGTTTCAGGTTCTTCAATAATGACAATTGTTCCCGAATTACATTTATTTATGTACCAATACAAATAAAAAAGAAAATGTTCACCTCGCCCCATACTTCTTGAATCATACTCTATTTCATCAATAGTGACATTAAAAAATGGAACTATTCCTATCCCTTCAATATCTTCAAATTCCCATATTTTACATGATTGATATCTTTTCCCCGTCAGATAACAAATATCACTGATCTGTTCTGGTGATAATTCATATTCCTCATTTTGTTCAAGCAACTCTTCAATATTTGCTTGTCTTATATTAAATTCTTGAATTTGAATATTCTCATCACAATCCACGTATTTAATGCTATCCAAATCATATCCTGTATCATACAAGCGTTTTCCATTACAATTCGAGCAGGAAATTTTCTTATTATCACATTCGAATTGTCCATTAACTGTAGCGGATTTCAATTTATGTAAATCACTTTCGTTTAAATTTAATCCTAATAAATCTTTTACAGCCGCTATAATAGTACTTTTTCCTGCTCCATTTAAACCGCATATTGCCGTAATGCCCTTTGAAAAGGATATCTCCTGTAAATTATTTAGCCCATTGAGTTCTACGCTTAATAAATTTCTACTATATTTTCTTTTATAAACTTTATCCCAATAATCAGTTTCTTTTGCTTTTCTCATCTAAAAATTTTCTCCCCAATTATACTTTTCAACAATTTTCTCAAGCGTATAATTAAAATTCTCCACTTCAGCAAAAGTGCCCATCGTATACTGCAATAGTTCCGACTCTTCGTTCCATAGCATATCTCTAAAAAGTGTAATAATAATGTCTCTATATATTATTGAAAGAGCATCTGTACTTCCCATACTGGTTCTCTGATTAAATGTATTTAACATAACTTCAAAAAACGGAACTTGTTTTTGTAAACTTAAGAAGGTCTTTATATATTTATCATCAACTTTTTTATACTTTCCTTTTATATAAGCTCTACAAAATTCCATATAACTAATAGTATTTTGTAAATCAGTTGTTTCTGAATCCAGATTTCTACGAATATATACAAACCAACTAAATATCGTTGCTTTATTAAATGAAAACTTAAAATCCTTCCATTCTGAAACACATATCATAAATTTTCTTAAAGTTTCATCAACAATCTCAATACACTCATCTGAAAACGGCACAGCCTGTCGATATTGAAAAGATATATCATTAGACGTAATTTTCTTCTTAAGTGTATGGGTTTCAACCGCAAAACAGAATTTTGATATTATCTCATCATATGCTAGGCGCGAATTTGAAAAACCTATGGTTTCTTTATCTGCTCCCAACGCAACAAATTTATTTGATAATTCTTTCACTTGATCCCTAGTAGCGCCAATATATGCATTTCTTTGTTCTGCAGATGTTAATGCAGTAGGTTGATTTAGTCTATAGAATAATTCTGCTGGTTCTTCCGGTCTATACTCTGTTAATCTTATGATTACAACACTATACTGTCTAAACTGCCTTTGCCATTTTAACGGAAGATCTCTGTAATGCATTCCATTCAAATTTGCTATTTCCTGATCTTCTGGCAACACTGTTCCATCAACACAAATAATATTGTCAAAAAAATCTCGTATTGCAGCAAGTCTCTGCTGACCATCTAACACTTCATCCACAGATTGTGCATTATGGATCACATGTATCGGAGGGATTTTCCACCCACGCAATATTGAATCAATAAGTTTTTGCTTTTTTTGAATAGTCCAAATCTCGCCTCTCTGAAAATCCGGCTGTAAATCCATATCGCCATTTTTTATTCTATTAACAATCGTTTCAATTTCTAAATCTGTTGACTCGCATTTCATATTCTTATCCTCATTATATAGTCATATTTATCCAATATCTCTCAATTTATTTACAATACATATGATATGAGGGTCAAAAGGTATTTTGCCCCTCATTTATGATTAATCAGATTACCACATGCTACGCATTCCCGTAATCTGATCATCATACATATAGTTTAATATATCATTCATGTTGGTTTTTATACACTCGTTATATCAATTTCAATAGGATTTCCCCATCGATCTACGCCTTTGATTAATAGAGTTCCATTTATCAAAGTAAATATCTGATATTCATTTGTATATTTACCATAATAATCTAGTTCAAATTGCGCATCCCCAATTATATCAATTGACGAATTATTTGTTTCAATTCGAGGTACTACCTTCAGAATATCATTATACCGAGTTTTTCCCATAGATGATACTAAAACTCTTGCCTCATGCATATATTCATTCTCCAATTTAAAATGCATGTATTCTCTAATTGCACATTGTGAATTTGCAAAGGTGCTAACATCAACTCCTTCTCCCAAAATAACACCTTCTTTCTGTATAATCTTTAAAAATATTACTATTATTTTTTTCTCAATACATTTGAAACCGTTGATTGGGATACATCTAACATGGCAGCTATTGTTTCCTGGTTTATTTTCTGTTTTGCCAAATCCCTTATAACTTCATTTCTTTGTGCTACTGATGCAATCTCCGGTAATTTATGAATGGTTTCTGAAACCACTCCAGATGCCGTTACACTTTTAATAAGTGTTGTTCCATCACTTAACACAGCTCTTGCAATTTTGGCACCCGTTTTTTTATTTGGCTTAAACGCTAAGGATACAACATCTGACATTGATTTACCCACGTTTTTTAAATCTGTATTCTTAAACACATTCATTAAATTCGCAGCCATAATTTTCCTCCCGCTTATTACTTTAATATTAAAATAATATTAAAGTAATATTTTGTCAACTACTTTTTCAACTCTCATACCTAAAAAACTCCCTAGCCATCATCTCCGCCGTAGCCCGATTATACCCCTTTTTCAAATACCCCTGCACAATCGTTCCGAACATTCCTTTAACCATATCATTCTCAATATCACAATATGCCTGCATTTCCCCGGACAAAGCCATTGCCACATATTCTATTGGCTTGTTATCCAACAACCTATGCAGCTTCGCCAGTGACTGCTCTGTTGTCCTCAGAGCAGCCTCCACTTCTTCGCACTTTATCCGCAACATATTTCCATCTGTAAACCACACCTCAACATAGCCGTTATCCATGTTATAAGCACATTCCACGATATTATCCATTCTATTATCTTTCATCTCATCAATCCATCCTTCCCATTATCTTGTCCCATAAGACCTGTCATACCGCCTTATCTGCTGCTCTGTACGCTCCTGTTCCTTTACCTTACGAATAATCGTATCAATCTGCTCTGCACCAGCATATCTCTTCACGCGCTCCAGATCATCAGCCTTTTCCTGCAACAGCTCTGTCCTATCACTCATATCCTTAATCTTGCCCTTGTAAAACTCCACATCCTCTGACAATCTCTTCTTTTCTTTTCGCAATTGCAGGACTTCCTCTTTTAGCCTTACACACTGGATTGTCAGATTCTTTATCAGTGTTTTAAGCTTATTCACAAATGGTATAACCACCTTATTCCGAAATGACTTAGCACTTGCAAATGCTCCCGGTTCCGGCAACTGCCACTCCGGTGCTTCATCATACTTTCTTACATCACGCTGTAATAACTGCTCCGACTGCATCATCTGCTCTATATGGCTCTTAAGCTCATTCTGTTGCTTTTCAAGTTGAACATTATTCTGTTGCAAATCATTATATTTCTGTCTTAATGCCTGATTATCAGATTTCAATGAATCATTCCTTTGCTCCAGAGTGTGATTGTCAGCAAATAACTGAGCATTCACATTCTCCAATTTACTATTCGTATATTGTAAATCTTCATGCCGTTGTTCCAGTTCTTTATTAGCTGTCTGCAACTGTAACTGCTTCTGCTTCAAATCATGATTTTCCATGCGAAGTCTGTCCTTGCGACTTTCAAGCCTTGTATTCTCCATCCTCAAATTCTGATTACCTGCAAGCAGTACTTCCTTCTCCTGTTGTGCTATAGTTCTATCTTCATTTGCCTTCTGTGTAGCTTCCTCAGCCAGTTCCTTTTCTATAGTAACATTCTGTAATTCCTGTTTCTTCACAGAAACCTCTTCCCCAAGCTGTGCAACCACCGAAGATATTTCCCGCTTCTGGCTAACCAATTCAGCTACTTCCCTTGCCCGCTCTTTCTTTTCAAATTCAAGCACCGACAAATGTTTCTCATGTGTACCCTTTTGCAGCCATTCCACACCATATCGCTCCATGACTGTCGCAAGTTCCTGCTTTTCTGATGCAATCCACTGATTTAATTCGGTAGCACCTCTAGTGCCACCGGTGAAGCCTTCTGCCGCTAGTGCAGATTTTAATGATACCCTTGTATCAAGTCCTCGCTTACTTCCTGTAATATATGGTACAAAATCAATGTGCAGATGCGGTGTTTCTTCATCCATATGCAAATGTGCCGAGAATACATACAAGTTCGGATTTCTGGCTTGGAACTCATCCATAAATTCCGTTAAAATCCTTTTTGCCAACAATCCATCTTCATTTTTGGCATTCATATCATCTTTATTTCCAATCTGAAATATCACTTCATGAAATAACTTTTCCTGCTTACCCCTCCTGATTTTTTCATAGTAATTATCAATCATGCGATCTTTCCGTTTCTGTTTTGCATTATATCGTTCCCGTGCTTCATCAAACAATTTATGATAAACATGCTTAATATCTTCCTGGCAAAATTCCACATTATCAGCACTTCTGTTTTTATCTACATTCTTAGCTGTAAATGTTCTGGTATTATGGTTCACAGAACCTTTTCCGATCATTGCACTTATCGTTCTCTCCATAGGCAATCTTCCCCTTTCTTTTATCTGTCATATTAGCGCCGGATATCGGCATAGAGCGAGGTTTCCTCGCTCTGGCTTTGTTACTTTCGTCGAAAGTAACGCAAAAGCACTTTTGACAGCTACGCCATCAAAAATGCAACCTGACAAGTCAGGTTTTGCGCCCTGCCGGGAGCTTTTCTGCCTGCGGCAGTCAATGTACACAAGCCTCCACTATGTCAAGCACACCACATTTTCCTTATCCATTCTAACGGAAGCGTGACACGCAACCGTTATATATGTTTAAGAAAAACTACCACCGAAAACTCTCCGGCACACCTCGTCTATCCAAATATTCCTTTCGAGCCCTTTCCTTTTCTTCTTCCGTTGGTGCAGTCTTATATTTTGTATACAATTCTCTCATTACCATTGCATCCAGTTTCTTCTCCAGCCCCTGTTTTATCTGAGGCAACAGTTCTTCCTGTTCCAACATAAAATATCTCATTATCGCAACGAAAAGTTCTTCTGAAATCTGTACATTTTTCATATCAATCCACCATTCCTTTCCTAATTCATTCAAGACCGCAACACTGCAAAGTCTATATACTTTGCAACCTTGCAAAGTTTATCTCCGCAATTTCTATATAGCCTGCAATGTTGCGTTCTTACCCTACCTCTGTTTTACTGTATCCAATTCCCAATACCACGAGTTATTGATTTTCTTTGCCCGGATGCCCAATTCTTTCTTTGCATTTTCCAATGTTCTCTTTGAAATGCCCTGTTCATCAGCCATTTCAAAAACTTCATTACTCTGCACCATATTAGTTGTTTCTGCCAATTCACGAAACATTTGCTTTGCCTGTTCCAGCTTATTTGCCTTTGGTGCAATACCGCCAAGTACTTCATCTGCGGTAATCTCATAATCTCCCAACCAATGAAACCCCGTTTCTGATAACATAAATGCCTTCGGATGTCCAAATGCCGCTAGATTATTCTTTATCTGAACAACTGCTCTTGTATTAGGTTCTCCCTCTATTCTGCCGACCAGAAGCACACTCCTCGCCACAGCAAAGAAGTCAATGGAACCCATGCCCCTGTATGCAGCTTTATTACCAGATGCCTTGTTCATATGACCTATAAGAAGAATTGCACACTGGTATTTCTCTGCTAATGCTCCCAGCTTCTTCGTCATATCTCTTGCCTCATTTGCCCGGTTCATATCCATGCCACCACCGAGATACGCCTGTATCGGGTCTAATATCAATACTTTTGTCCCTGTCTTTGCAAGTGCCTCTTCCAGTCTTCCATCTGCCATAGATAAAGATTTATCACTTTCATCAATAACCAGTATCTTTTCACAGTCCGCCCCGGCAAGTTCAAGCCTCGGCTTTACTGTATCTGCCAGTCCATCCTCTGCTGTCTGATAAATGACATTCACTGGCTCCCGCACGTTCATATCACTGTCGAGACTTTCTCCCTTTGACAGCTTTGCTGCTATGTTTAACACCAATGTGGTCTTTCCATCACCCGGATCTCCCTGAATAATTGTCAGCTTCCCATATGGTATAAACGGATACCACAGCCATTTCACTTCCTGTGACTCAACCTCCGACATCCGTATCATCTTTAATTCTGTCTTCTGTTCCTCCATAAAAGTCCTCCATTTTCCAATCTTTTATTTGCTCGTAAGAAGAACCTCTGCTATACTCTAGTTGTATTTACAGGTGTAACAGAGGTTTTCTTTTGTTACCGCAAGTCCTAACAGTTGCCGCTGTCAGGACTTTTTTCTTTATCAATCTGTACTCCCTGCCAGAGATACTTTGCACCATCCAGCATTGCAATAATCGCCTGTAACATATCCATACAGTCATTTCGCATATCTTCCAACCCCTCAGCAGTAAGTGTTACCTCCTGCTGTCCCAGTTGTTTTACCAGTTCTGAAAGATTTGTCTGCATATTCTGCAATTCCTCTACAAGCTGGTAAATGACCTCTTTCTTTCCTACAACACATATTCTGTTATAAATGCAAGAACGTACAAAATAATCTTTCTTCTGCATACCGCTTGCAAGTATCTTGGCTTCAAGCATTTCCCGCTCTCTGTCCGATACACGAAAGCTGATTGTTGGATGTTTGTGTACTCCGCTCATAGATTGCCCTCTTCGTTCTCCAGTTCTAGCCTGTCTGCCAGTTCTGCCTGCTTATTCGGATATAAATGTGAATAAGTATTTAATGTGGTTTCTATCTTTTCATGTCCCAGCCGCTCTGCTATTGCCAATGGCTGAAATCCAAGTTCCACCAGAAGTGATGCGTGGCTGTGCCGCAGGTCATGCAGACGGATTCTTTTTACACCTGTTTCCTTTATGCCTCGTACAATCTCATGTTCCATATAAGACTTTGTAAACCGAAACATTCTTTCATTTGGCATAATTCCATATAAATGACTGCAATATTCCTTTAGTTCCTCTGCCAGAAATGGTGGAATCGTAATCTTACGATTGCTCTTTGGTGTTTTAGGCGGTGTAATCACATCCTTTCCATCTAATCTCTGATATGATTTTGAAATGCTTATAATACGCTTTTCTAAATCAATATCTTCATAGGTAAGTGCCAGTAATTCACCTATACGCATTCCTGTCCAGTAAAGAAGCATAAATGCCATCTTCGCCTCCGGTTTCTTCTCCATAGACGGAAGAAACTGCTTAAATTCCTGCTTTGTCCAAAACTCCATATCGTCAGCTTTGCTTTTTCCGATACTTCCTGCTTTTCTGCAAGGATTATCTTTCAGGTCATAATATCTGACTGCATAATTGAAAAGTGCTGCCAACTGGTTATTGATACTTTTAAGATAAGTTGGTGCATACCCCTGCTTAATCAGTTCATTCTGCCATGCCCGAATATCCGCTGTCTTAATCTCACACATCTTTTTCTTCTTAAAATACGGCGTAACCTTTAGGTCAAACACATATCGTTTATTCTTAATCGTACTTTCTCTAAGTCTGTTCTCCATATCGGTAAAATAGATTTCAACGAAGTTCTCAAAGTTGATATCCAGATCCTTTCTCTGCTGTTGCCGGAAGTTACGCTCCCATTCCTCTGCTTCTGCTTTTGTCTTAAAACCTCTTTTGTTCTTCTTATGGCGTATGCCTTGCCAGTCCTCATAATAGAACTGGCTGCGCCAAGCCTTACCATCTCTTGTAGCCGGCATATTATCATCTCCTCTCCTTTAACCAACTGCCATGCCATAAAACTTTTCTTCAAAATACTTTGTAGGCACCTTGCCTGAAATCACCCGATAGCCTTTTTCTTTCAATTCATTATTAAGACCACGAATGATTTTGTAAGCATATCCTCTTGATACTCCAAGAATCTGTGCTGCTTCATCTGCTGTTACATACATCTTCATCGTATTCTCCATATTGTGTTCTCCTTTCATATTTTATTTTAGTACACTTTTGTGACCTTGTTTGTCCATATTATACGGTACACATTTGTGTCTGTCAAGTAATTCATCAAACTTTTTATACACAAATGTGTCCTATTGTGATAGAATAGAGATAACATATCATAAAGGAGCTGTTTTTATGACTACTGGAGAAAAGATTAAATATTTTCGTAATATGCGTGGAATATCGCAAGATACGCTTGGTCAGCTATCCGGCATAAACTCCGCAACCATAAAGAAATATGAATACGGAATCCGAAATCCAAAGCCTGACCAGCTTTTAAAGATTGCCAATGCATTAGGCATCAGTATTAACATTTTCATGGATTTTGATATAGAAACAGTTTCTGATGTATTATCATTGCTGTTTAAATTAGACGATCAGATTGATATGAAATTTGAAGCAGATAAGGACGATGAGGGCAATTTCAAGCCATCAACTGTAAAGCTGTCATTTAAGAACAACCTCATCAACAAGAAACTTTGTACCTATATGAAAGCTTTGGAAATTCGTGAAAATATGATAAATGCGAAAGATGATTATTCTGAAGAAGAATATAACGCCAGTTTACAGCGTATTAATGAGAACATTGAAGAAATCAAGCAGCATCTGCTTGATGACAACATGGTTGTGTCGAAAGGAACTGACAAGCTTACTGTAAAAATTTTTCCAAATTAGCGAAATCTCTTGAATTATCAGACATAAAATGATAATATCTAATTAAACAGAAAGCACCCACTCCAAAGGTGGATGCTCCGAGTTTAGGTTAATGAATGTCCTTAAGGACACCGCCTATCCTGTGGATCAGACAGGATAGGCATTTTTATTTTCGCTTGTTTCTCTTATCGAGAAAGGCAAGCAACGCTACAATCAAGCTACCAAAGGACATCAACAATGCTAATATCCCAATGAAAATCGAAATGATCTCATAAGCCGTCATCGGCGCCACCTCCCTTCCTATGTATTCCGTTAAACCGGTATCATAAACTCGGGAGGCTACCTCTACGCTCCGCTCCGGTCGGCGCTAAACAAGCGTCCCCCGGACGCTTAACGCCCTGTCATGGGTACTTTCCTTAGACGATATTGTACCATAAAAAATAAAACATCTGCAATATACAATCCCACAAAATCACCCTTCAAATGACTGATAAATATTAATCACTTAAAAAGCTTTTAATCTCCTCACTTATTCTTCCATACTCATAATCATGCACATAATGTGGGCAATCCAATTCTATGTACTTCCCAGACTCCACTTCTGAGATGTATTTTTCCTGTATCCTTCTCCATGTTTCTTTATCAAAACCAGTTCCACCAGTACCATCAGAAATAAAAAGCAGCATAGGAACCTGTGGTACTCCATTTTGAGCTACAATTCTTGCATTATCCTTAACACTCTTCGCATCATTTATCATTGTTACAGTTGCCGTTCTGTTATAAAAAATTGCTCTATACCTATTCTTTTCGTCATTAGTCAACGTTCCATGCTTTATAGCATCACTTTCCGCAAGTGTAGGAATTAGTCTGGTAATTCCTAAATCCGCTGCATATTGTCCAAGTTTCATTAGTGCAAGATTTATTTTCATATTCTCGTAATATTCTGGCACAGCCATATCTAAACCTATAATTGCTTCAATTTCATCGGGATACTTCTGTGCCCAATACAGAGCTTCAATTCCAGACATAGAATGCGGACATAAAACATATGGTCCTTCAATCCCTGCTTTATTCAAAGCTAATCTCGTTTCAGATAATATAGTCTGTATATTTCTGTCTTCATCAACAATATCACTATACCCATATCCAAATTTTTCAACGACAACAATTCTATAATCATCACGCAACAACGAATATAAGGATTTAAAATCCAGAATAGGGGAACAGGTTCCACTCCCTGATAAAAATACCAGCGTTCTAGAACCACTCCCTTCCACATATATGCTCATATTATTTCCATTTATATCAACAAGCTGTCCTAATGGCTCTCGTAATTTTTTCTCTGCATTAAGTCTATATCTATGATAAACAAAGCAAATCAAAATTAAAATAACAATAACTGCTACTATCCATAATAATACCCGCAACATTGTTTTAGCTCCTTTTTTCATTATCTTTACATATCCCTCCTGAAATAAAAACGGCAATACAAATAATAATCACCTTACACACCAGTGAAACAAAGAGATTTCCACCAACAGAAATCTGCGATAATGTATTAATCAATGCATGTGTCATTGCACATATCCACAAGCTCCTTGTTTTATTGTATAATGCAGATAAAATAAAACAGTTTGTCAAAAGTCCAAGTAAAAAGCTACCTACATGAATTGATTGCATTGAACCTTCAATAAAAAAATAAAGGAAATGCCATATTCCCCAACAGACAAATGTCACACATGTCGAAAACACATACTCATGTTGTTCCTCAATAATTGGTTGAAACGTATATCTCCAACCTATTTCTTCAATCCCACCGAACAAAATTGCTTTTACAAATAATATAACCGGAATATACCAATTCTTTACTTGTAACATTCCACCCATTAATAGATAACAAAACTCTATACTCAAAAACATAAAAACAAGCAAGTAGCCGAAGATAGGTTGCTTTATGTTCACAAACTCGATTACAATCCTCTTAAAATTTATTTTTCGATATCGAATTGTGACAATGCTCCCCCACATTGCCGAAGAAATTCCGCCAATTCCAATTGCTATCATCCCAATTACCGTTGTGTAATCAACGACTATCCCTATCTTACGCAATAGGAAAACTATGATCGCTATTACCGTAATTTGTCCTATAGTTCCAGTTAAATATAATCTAATCGCATTTTTTCTAGCCACAGAATTATCAACATCCTTCCTTCTTTAGTCAAAATCTGTAAAACTCTTTCCCATTACTCCGCCCACAAATAGAGCCAAACTAGAGCCATTTGATAAAACAAATGCCGGAAACCCGCATAAATACAGGCTTTCGGCATTTTAGTCCGTTATTCAAACTCCTTGCAATTATAACATAATTGTTAAATATTTCTTGTTTTTTTGCGGATTTATTTCTTCATAATATCCAAATTCCACACCTTATTTACAGTTTTACCATAAACAGGTATCATACAGGTATCACGAATATACTATCCTTGTTTCATATCAACATCTGACACCTTAGAATAAAAATTGTTAATGTAATTATTGATTATCGGTGTATCTATCGCTATCTGTTTTTCTACATCAGTAAAAGTCATCTCATTCCCAACTATTCCATTTTCTTCAAGGAGTAATGCCCAATCTAATATTTTATTTCTAACAGTACTCATAATTCTATATAATTCACTTTTTGAAACAAAAAACGCATATTTTGTTGGCATAAAATCTGTACTGTTATTAAAAAATTCTGTTATTGCCCCATTTACCGAAAAAGCGACTCTATCTTCGCTAGAATTGTATACATCTAAAAGAGAAGATATTGAGTTTGGAATGGGCATTCTTGAAGCTATATCTGCCACTTTTGCAGGTAATATCATTGGAATCCAACCATGATATGGATTCCAGGCTTTTATTTCTCCTGTAATATTTCGATATTCTGGAATCTCCTTTTTATAGCCATTTTGCTCTTGATTAAGCCATTCTTCAAATTCTTTTAATTTTAATTTTTTAGCAACAAGATATGCTTTTCGTATCAATGATTCAATAGAGATTTTTTCATCTAATGCTTCTCTTTGAAGTTCAATGACTATACCACCCATATATGCCTCCTACACTCTACTCAAAAGAGTAACAATACCAGAAGCAATTAAACTACCTGCCACACCTATGGACAAGTTTTTAATGTCATTTAGCAAAGCCTTTATTCTACTGGGATTTTCTTCCTTTTGCACCAAATCCTCTATTTCGTCGATTTTATTTCGCATTTCCAAAGCATTTTCTCCATACTCATCATCCAAAAAAGAATCATATTTTTTTATCTTTTGAATGATTTCAGCCACTTCAGCATAATCAAACCCTTGATTAACTGATTGAGATTGTGAAGAATTAACCGTACCTTGTTGAATTTGTACACCGGTAACTTCTCCATAAAAATTATTGGTATTATTCGTAATTCTTTGATTTTCTTTCATTTGAATCTCCTTCTCCTTAAAATACTCAATTCCATCTATAGTCAATATAACCTGCACCTCGCCAGAAATAAATACTGTACTATTACTGCTAATACAATTATGTAGTTTCAAATCATCCATTATATTTCCAACATTAAATTCAATGTTTGGAATTTCACTAAACATATCTAATGTACAAGTGACAATATCACTCCCATTTTCTTCTCTTTTTTCCAATACTATTTTCAAAAATTTCTCACTATCTTTACGCAATCCTACGCCTTCCCTCACTATCGTCCTCTTTTTCATTTCTTGTTCTAATTCTCTCTGTAATTTTTTAATACCATTTTTATTCAGCTTTACTGATATAGACATTATGAAAACACCATTTAACCTTTCTGATCCTATTTCCACATGGTGCTAGCACCATGTAATTATATCCACCAAGGAAATGTGCAATCGCTCCTGTTACGCAACCAAAATCCAATTTGAACGGTAAAGGTATAACGTATCGCCCATATCATTTCGGCACTTCCAAGCCCTTATAAAACAAGCGTTTCAAACCCTCTAAAGCGTAACAACAAAGTCTACGCAATTTGATAAAGGAACGCCGGGACAGGCGTTACCTGCCCCTATGCTTCTCTTTCCTTTTCTGCTGTTTCAGTTCAAACTGCAGCTGTTTTTCTGCTTCCCGTTGCTCCCGGCTCACAGCCTTGCGTTCAGTTTTTAACTGCTCCTGCTGTAATTTCAAAGCCTGTTGCGACTTCGTGCCGATCCCGGTATTCTGTACCTGTTTCCGCACTTCTCTCTGTACCCGTTTCGGATTGCGACTAGCTTCTTTTACATCAGTTGCCACAGCCGGACTAAATTTCAATCGATAGTAATTTTTCAGAACAAAATCATATATCTCGTAATCTTTCGGTTCCGCACCAAATGTAACCTTGCATACAGACAATTTCTTCTCCGATATGTGTTCAAACACACCTATCCAGAATGGTTCTTCAAAAAATACTGTCAATCTACCTGATACTTTGTCCATGACAATTCCTCCTTAAATGATTGTATGAACAAAGAACGGACGACCCTAAGGAGGGAGGGTTACTTACACCAGATGGTGCGGCCGGGCTACCTACCGGCTCTGTAAGGAATTTTCTCTTACGTTGCGTTTTTATCTTTGCTCCTTGATTTTAGCATACCATTAGCAATTTTACCACAAGAAATAAGGGACACAGCCGCCGCCATGCCCCAAATTCTTACCGTTCCAACGTTCTCTCGATTTTCTGTTTCTGCCCTTTCAAATCGTTCTGCTTCTCATACAAGCTGTCTCGTTCTTTACAGAGTGATTTCATGCGTTCCAACTGCGCCTTCACTCCCTCCCGGCAATCCGGTTCTATCCGTTTATATTCCCCTGTCAGACTGCGTATCTCATTATTGTTTGATTTTATCTGCTCCGACACACATATCCAGTCAATTAGATTGCGTACTTCCATATCTGTATCATACAAATCTGTTTCTGAAAGGATTTTCGCACACAGCCGAACCATAACTTTTTTCTCCATATCTGTCATTCTATCAATCCCCCCTATCTGCTCATATCAAATACACGTTTCGGACGTTTATTTTCCTTTTCTGCCCATTCCAGGGCCTTAGACCGCTCAACTATCGACTGCACCTGTTCTCTGCCGAAATAGCGTTCCAAACGCCCCAAATCCGCCGTTTTCTCCTGCAATCGGTCAATAATGTCGCTCTGCTCCATGACCTTATCTGTCAAGCGACTGATCTGCTGCTCCTGCCGGGTAACTTTTTCTTTTAGTTTCTTTCCCTGTTCTGCAAGCTGGACGCATTTAATTGTCAGTGCTTTTATCGTTTCTTTCAATTTCTCCACAAGCGGAAAAGCTTTTTTATCCTTATAAGCCTTTGCAGACATCAACGCCGCCGTTTCAGGCAGCTGCCACTTCTCGTCCTCGTCATAAGCGTGTATGTTCCGTTCCATGACCGCCTTAGACTGAACCATTTTCTCAATATCTTGTTGCAATTTCTTCTGTTGCTTCTCCAATTTCACATTATCAGACAGCAGCTTTTTCTTGTCCTCTGCCAGCGTTGTCGCCTGCTCCTTCAGCAAATCACTTGTTTTCGAAAGTTCCGACACTTCCTGCCGGATTGCTTCACCCTTCTGCCGTATCTGCTCTGTTTCCTGCACTGCTTTTCTATGCTGAATCTGAATATCTGATAATCGCTCTTTTCCGTCAGAAATAGATTGCTCCAATTCTGCGACTTCCTTTGCCCACTCCTTTTTCTCAAAGTCCAAAACAGATAAATGCTTTTCATGTGTGCCTTTCTTCTCCCACTCAATCCCATGTTCCAGCATGACGGCGGCAAGCTGTTCTTTCTCATAAGCCACCCACTGATTTAATTCCGTTTCCCGCCTTGTACCGCCTTTAAATCCGAGAGCAGATAACGCCTGTTTCAAAGAAACTCTTGTATCAAGTCCCCGCTTGCTTCCTGTCGTATACGGTACAAAATCTATATGCAAGTGGGGCGTTGCTTCGTCCATATGAAGATAGGCACTAAATACTCTTAACGTAGGATTTCGCCGCTGGAAATCCCGCATATATTTATCCAGCACCTTTGCCGCAAGCTGTCTGTTCTCTGTCTTTGCCCCCATGTTGTCCTTATCCCCGATTTGCAAAATAATTTCATGGAATGGCTTTTCCTGCTTGCCGGAACGGATTTTCTCATAATAATCGTCAATCCGGCGGTCACTTCTGGTCTGCTTCTCATTGTACCAGGCGAGTGCTTCATCAAATAATTCGTGATATACGTCCTTAACATTTTCATTGCAGTATTCCACGTTCAGACAGCTTCGCTCCGGGTCAGTATTCTTTGCATGGAATTTTCTGCTATTATGGTTGACAGAGCCTTTTCCTGTCATAAAGCTGATAGTTCGCTTCAATCAATATCCTTTCTCCCTTTCCGGGCAATCAGCGCCGGATACGGCGCATAAGCTTTGTTACTTTCGTCGAAAGTAACGCAAAAGCACTTTTGACAGCCGTTCCATCCATCAAAAGCTGCCTTTGCGCCCTGCCGGGGGCTTTTCCGTCCTACGGACGGGGCGGCTGTTGCCGCCGCTTTACTTCCGCCGCTATAGCTTTTCGGATAGCCGAAAGTACATTTTCTATCGTATATTCATCCCTTCCGGCAAGCCATATCAGCATCCGCATTTCTGCCTCAGTCAATTCTATATCTCCGAATATTTCATTGAGTTCGGCAATCCTCCGGGCTTCACTCTCGTAAAAATATTTGTTCACATTCCGGGTTCCCCATTCTGGCTGTCGTATCATATTCGCCCTCCTTTTCAAGACCGCAACAACGCAAGGTCTATATCTTTTGCAACCTTGCAGACACCAAGCCCGCAAATTCTATATACTCTGCATTGTTGCGCTGTTGCCTTATTCCGGCTTGATTTTATCCAGTTCCCAATACCACGAATTGTTTATCCGCTTTGCTCTGATACTCAATTCCTTTTTCGCATTTTCAAGCGTCCGTCTGGATATACCCTGTTCCTCTGCAAGATTGAAAATCTCATTGCTCTGCATGGCATTGTTTGTTTCTGCCACTTCCCGGAGCAGACGCTTCGCTTGTTCCAGCTTATTCGCTTTCGGAGCGATACCGCCCAACACTTCATCAGCGGTAATCTCATAATCTCCGAGCCAGTGAAAACCGTCCTCCGACAACTCAAAGGCTTTCGGGTGCCCAAACGCCGCCAGATTGTTTTTTATCTGGACCACCGCCCTTATATTCGCTTCGCCCTCCACTCTGCCGACCAGCAGGACGCTCCTTGCCACCGCAAAGAAATCAATGGAACCCATGCCCCGATATGCTGCCTTATTTCCAGCCGCTTTGTTCATGTGCCCTACAAGTACAATGGCACATTGATATTTCTCCGCCAAAGTCGCCAGCTTCTTTGTCATATCCCTTGCTTCATTTGCCCGGTTCATATCCATACCGCCGCCGAGATACGCCTGTATCGGGTCTAAAATCAGTAGCTTCGCCTTTGTCCTTATGACTGCTTCTTCCAGACGTTCATCTATCATGGAAAGTGATTTTATGCTCTCGTCAATGACGGAAATATTTTCACAATTTGCTCCTGCCGTTTCCAAACGGGGCTTAACCGTATCTGCAAGCCCGTCCTCCGCACTCTGGTAAATCACATTCAGCGGCTCCGTCAGTTTCATTTTGCTGTCCAGACCCTCGCCTTTTGACAGCTTCGCCGCTATGTTCAGCACAAGCGTTGTCTTACCGTCCCCCGGATCGCCTTGTACAATCGTCAGCTTTCCATAAGGGATAAACGGAAACCACAGCCACGCCACCTCCTGCGACTGTATCTCCGACATTTTAATCATCTGTAATTCTGTTCTCGTTCCTGCCATAATGTCCTCCGTTTTTGAGAAATTCGTTGTCACCGGAAGAAACCTCTGCTATACTTGAATTGTGATTGTTGATAACAGAGGTTTTCCAGTTATCACAGCCCTAACAGTTGCCGCTGTCAGGGCTTTTTTCTTCGCCTTGCCACAGATACCTCGCACCGTCCAACATCCAAAGAATTGCTTTCAGCATATCTTCATAGGCTTCCCGCAAATCTCTGATTTCTTCGGAAGTAATCCCCGGCTTTTTGCCATCAATTTGCTCCGCCAGTTCCACCAGCCGATTCTCCATTTCCTGCAACCGTTCCACAATCTGATAAACTGTTTCTTTCTTGCCTACCACGCACACCCGGTTATAAATGCAGGAACGGACAAAATAATCTTTTTTCTTCATGCCACTTGTGAAAATCTTTGCTTCGATTTCTTCCCTCTCTCTCGGAGAGATACGGAAACTGATTGTCGGATATTTGTGTGTGCCGCTCATTCCTCTGCGCCCTCCTTAAATTCTTCATCCAGCAATTTTGCCATTTGTGTCTGTTCCGTCGGGAACATATGAGCATAGCGATAAGTAATATCCACGCTTTCATGCCCCATCCTGTTTCCGATTGATACCGCCGAAAATCCCATGCTGATAAGCAGTGATACATGAGAATGTCGCAAATCGTGGATTCTAATGCGTTTCACTCCCGCTTTTTCCGCCCCTCTTGTCATTTCATGGTGCAGAAAGCTTTTTGTCAGATGAAAGATACGGTCAGTGGGAAGAATCCCGTATAATCTGCCGATATAATCTTTCAGTTCTTCACATAAGAAATCCGGCATACTTACATTTCGTTTGCTTTTCGGAGTTTTCGGGTCTGTAATTACATCTTTACCCTCCAATCGCTGATAAGATTTTGTTATCCGAATGACTTTGTTATCAAAATCAATATCCTGCGACGTGAGAGCTAACAGTTCGCCCACTCGTAAACCGCACCAGTACAATATCTGAAACGCATGATAGGAATATGGTTTGTCCTTTACCGCTTCAATGAATTTCAGATATTCCTCTTTTGTCCAGAACAACATTTCCTCCGCTTTTCCCTTTCCCAACGACCCCGCCTTTACAACAGGATTGCTTTTCAGTTCATAGAACCGTACCGCATGATTAAACAGTGCACTCAATTCTGATTGCAGAGTTTTCAAATAAGTCGGAGCATAGGGCTTTCCTTTTTCATCACGATAGGAAATCTGTTCATTCTGCCACTGGATAATATCTTTCGGACGAATATCACGCATTTTCTTATCCTTGAAATAGGGCAGTAGCTTTGTCCTCAAGATATGCTCTTTCGTCAGCCAGGTATTGTGTTTCAGTTTCGGCTTCATATCTCTTGTGTATGCCTGAACAAATTCCTCAAAAGTCATATCCAAGTCAGCCGCTTCTTTCATACGGAAATGCCGTTCCCACTCTGTTGCTTCCCGTTTGGTCTTAAATCCCCTCTTAACTTTCCGGCAATTCTTACCAGTCCAGTCATAATAGTGAAAGGACACATACCATGTTCCCCGCTGTTCGTCTTTGTACGCCGCCATAATCTCACTCCTTTCCTAATTCGCCTGCGCCATGCCATAAAATTTTTCTTCATAGTATTTTCTGCTCACTCGTCCGGCGATTGTGATAAAACCTTTTGCTTCCAGTTCTTCGTTCATCTGCCGCACCAGCTTATAAGCAAATGGTTTGGAAATGCCTAAGTCCTGCGCCACTTCTCCGGCTGTTACAAATAAATCATTTTTCAAATACACGTCCTCCTTTTGGATTTTTAACTTTTTTGTTAAGTTCTGTATTTTCACTATACTTAACATTTCTGCTATTGTCAATAGCTTTTTTGTTAAATTTATCTTTTTTATTAAATTTAGCATTTCTGATAAGTTTTTGTTGCCGTATTATTTTAGGTATGCTACAATGTAGGAAACGGGATAACTATTTTCACAGGAGGGCTTTATGGAATACACGATACGAGAAATGACGGTAATGGAATATCCTCTATTGAATGAATTTCTATACGAAGCTATTTTTATTCCAGACGGTATAAAGCCGCCACCGAAAAATATTATCGCTTCTCCCGAATTACAGATTTATATTGACCGCTTCGGGGCATCAAAAGCTGATTTCGCATTAGTCGCAGAAGTTGAGCAAAAAATCGTTGGTGCTGTCTGGGTACGCATTATACACGATTACGGACATATTGATGATGAAACGCCCTCCCTTGCCATCTCTCTATACAAAGAATACCGGGGACAGGGGATAGGAACCGATATGATGAAAGAAATGCTATCTTTGTTGAAAACACATGGTTATAAACGTGTTTCACTTTCCGTTCAAAAGGCTAATTATGCGGCTGAAATGTATCGAAAAATCGGTTTTGATATTGTACGGGGAAACGAAGAAGAATGGATTATGGTATGTAATTTGTAAAGTTTAAGGAAAGGACACAAAATTATGATACTAGGAGAACGAATTAAGAGAATCCGCACATTTCGGAGGTTAACACAACGGGAACTAGGCTTGAAGCTGGGATATGAGGAACGCAACGCTGATGTTCGTGTAGCACAATATGAATCCGGTTATCGTGTTCCCAAAAAAGATACTCTCATGGAAATTGCCAGGATTTTGAATGTCAACTATATAAATTTTATTACCGAAGCCCCCGGCTGCGCCGAGGACATTATGCAAACTTTTTTCTGGCTTGACGAGGACAACCGCAATACCTTTCATCTGTTCCAGCTTATCCGCAATCCCAGCAAGTGCAATGCTTCTGATGATAAGTCTGTTCGCTATAATGATAGTGACGAATGGCCTGCTCATGCTCCTATCGGTATGTGGATTGATTACGGCCTGGTAAATGAATTTCTACGTGAATGGTATCTGCGGAAAGAACAGCTAAAAAGCGGAGAAATTTCAGAAAACGAATATTTTGAATGGAAAATCAACTGGCCTGCCTCCAGTAGTAGTGTTGACTATGATAATATTGATAAATGCAACAATACTTATAAATGGAAAAACCATTAGAAAGGAGCTTTATGCCAAACGAATTAATTACTGCGAGTAGTCGCGAATTAGCCACCGAATTAACAGCCTATGATGAAAAAATGTTGAGTGTATTCGAATATTTAGGCTTACCCACAAACAATATTTTAGTAAAAGTGGATGAACGTCGTAAGGTTTTTAAAAATATAGAAGATGTATTAGAACCACTTTCATCTGAAACTCTGGAAACTTCCACCTATATCTCAAAGTTTTTATCTGCGGTAAGTGCTGGATTATTTGATGCTGCATTAAACTACCTATGGGATGAAACTGTAAGTCAGTTACGTTTTCGTGTCTCTCAATATGATATTCAGTATTTTTTTGATTTAGCAGTAACATCAGATAAAAGAACTAAGCTATCTACAGAAGATGATTTAGTAAAAATTGATGATAGTGAACTTATTCAAGGTGCTAAAGAAATCGGTTTGATTTCTGATATTGGTTATCGTCTACTTGATAATATAAAATTCATGCGAAATTGGGCTAGCGCTGCTCATCCCAATCAGGTTGAATTAACGGGCTTACAACTAATTGATTGGCTAGAAACTTGTATTAAAGAAGTAATATCTCTCCCATTATCCAATTTAACTATCCAAATCGGAAAATTATTACGTAATATCAAGACAAACACTTTAGATGAAGCAGAAGCTGAAACTATTAGCAATTTCTTTTGTGAATTAACTTCTGAAAAAGCCAATTCTCTTTGTAATGGCTTCTTTGGTATTTATTGTCGGATAGATACAACAAGCGATACCAAGAGGAATATTAAACTTTTATTGCCTAAACTATGGTATTTAGTAGATGAAGATGTAAAATGGAATTGTGGAATTAAATATAGCAAATTCCAAATTAATAATGATCAGACTGAAGCAAAACTAGCTAGAGAATTTTTACAAATAGTTAATGCAGAGTCATACCTGCCTGAGTCTATACGAAGTGCCGAATTAAAAATTGAATTGGAACATTTATATAATGCTCATAACGCTACTATAAACAACTTTTACTTAGAACCTCCATATGCAAAACAAGTACAACGACTAGTGGGGTCGCACGGAGTTCCAATCCAGATTAACGCTTATTATACTATGGTAATAATTGACGCATACTTAACAAACGGAAATGGTAAATGCTGGGGAGCAGAAGACATATATAACGAATTAATTGATAATTTTACTCAAGTTCAATTCATGCTCGCAATAACTTCATTCACACACGATAAAATTTCCAGCAAATTACAGTTCCCTTTATGTTTAAATCAGTACAAATCTCTACTTACTAAAGCTGAAAGCAATGTCACTGCACCCAAACTATTAGATTTTATTAGCACTGTTAGAAACTTTTCACAGCCTTTATATCGGTTAAAAGAGGATGCAAATATAATGCAACAAGTTGAACATCTCAAAAAAATAATCAAATAACATTTAGGTATCAAAAAGGTATCACGCCACACACTAAGAGCCGGAAAGTCCGCTATTTATGCGGCTTCCCGGCTCCCTGTTTACTATTCAAACTCAATCGTTCCTGGTGGCTTACTCGTCAGATCATAGAATACTCGGTTGACTCCTCTCACCTCGTTTATGATTCTGCTCATAACTGTCTGCAGCACTTCAAATGGAATTTCTGCTGCTTCTGCTGTCATGAAGTCTACTGTGTTGACTGCACGCAGTGCAACGGCGTAGTCGTAGGTTCTCTCATCACCCATGACACCTACTGAACGCATATTGGTCAGGGCTGCGAAGTACTGTCCGATGCTTCTGTCAAGTCCTGCCTTTGCAATTTCCTCACGGTAGATTGCGTCTGCATCCTGTACGATACGTACCTTCTCAGCAGTTACTTCACCAATGATACGGATGCCAAGTCCCGGTCCTGGGAAAGGTTGGCGGAATACAAGTTTCTCAGGAATACCAAGTTCCAGACCTGCCTTACGTACCTCATCCTTGAAGAGATTACGCAGTGGCTCGATGATTTCCTTGAAATCTACGTAGTCAGGAAGTCCGCCTACATTGTGGTGGGACTTGATAACTGCGGATTCTCCACCCAGTCCGCTTTCTACAACATCGGGATAAATAGTTCCCTGTGCCAGAAAGTCTACAGCACCAATCTTCTTTGCTTCTTCTTCAAATACACGAATGAACTCTTCACCAATAATCTTACGCTTGCGCTCTGGTTCTGTAACTCCCGCAAGCTTGTTATAATATCTCTCCTGCGCATTGACACGGATAAAGTTCAGGTCGAACTGACCCTTGTCGCCAAATACAGCCTCTACCTCATCACCTTCATCTTTACGCAGTAAGCCATGATCTACGAATACACAGGTAAGCTGCTTGCCGATTGCTCTGGAGAGCAGACCTGCTGCCACTGAGGAATCTACACCGCCGGATAAAGCCAGCAATACTTTGCCATCTCCTACCTTTTCACGGATATCACGGATTGTATTCTCTACAAAGGAATCCATTCTCCATGTTCCGGCACAGCCACAGACACCCCTTACGAAATTATGGAGCATCTTCGTACCTTCCTGTGTATGGAGTACTTCAGGATGGAACTGGATTGCAAAGAGCTTCTTGTCACAGTTCTCTGCTGCCGCTACGGGACAATCTGCTGTATGTGCAGAGATTCTAAAGCCCGGTGCTGTCTTGGAAATATAATCAAAATGGCTCATCCAGCAGATTGTCGTGGATGCAACATCTCCAAATAATGGTGAAGTATTATCTACCATAACTTCTGTCTTACCATATTCTCTGACAGGTGCTTTCTCTACCTTTCCTCCCAGTACATGCATCATAAGCTGTGCGCCGTAGCACAAGCCAAGTACAGGGATTCCCAGTTCGAACAGCTCTCTGGTATAGGTCGGAGAGTCTGCTTCGTAACAACTGTTTGGTCCTCCGGTAAGGATGATTCCCTTGGGATTCATTGCCTTGATCTGCTCAATGCCAGTCCGGTAGGAGTATATTTCACAGTAAACATTGCATTCTCTGACACGCCTTGCAACGAGCTGGTTGTACTGGCCGCCAAAATCAATGACGATTACCTTTTCCTGATCCATTCTTTCTCCTCATTTCTGTGCTGCCATACTATTTACCCTGCGGAATCATACCGCAGCACAGGCATAAAACCGCATATCTATTCCAAAGTATATTATACCTTCTACCCAATTACAAGCAAATATTTTACAAGTATCAGAACAGCAGACTTTGCTGTCCGATCACTTCTATCTGGGAAGTTACCATGACCTCCTCTTCAATACCTCTTGTATGTTCTCCACGCAGATACTGCATGCCTCCTCTTAATCCCGCTGTCACAAGATTCAACACATAGATATTGTCGAATCGGCTATAGATAGAATCTCCTCCAAGTCCGGAAAGACATATCAGCTGTGTGTCTGTTTTCTTGGCCATATCCATGAGCGGTTTCAGCAGATGGGCTGCATTAGTCTGTGCAAATGGGTTATCCATGACCAGAACCTTACCTTCTTTCTTATCTGCGAAAATATCCGTGTCGTCCCTACGCATATAATGCAGCAGACTGGATAGAATGACAAAAGCCGACAGGAATCCTTCACCGCCTGAATTCTTGGCAACTTCTGCCCATGTGATTGGATATTCCCTTTGCTCCTCAATCTTGTAAAGCTTAATCTGGATATTACTAATTCCGACAGTCGCGTCATAAATATTCTTTGTAGTGATGCGTGTTCCTATATATTCTGCCGAATTCTCATTCTTTTCATAGATTTCCACACCCTTTTGAGTCAGCTCACTGATAAGATCATCCAGTCTCTGATGATATAATCCTTCATTTTCTTCCCATTCAGGCATTTGCAGACGAAGCATTTTTATAGGACGTTCCCTGATCGTTATCGTGGAATTATTATCTATCTTACCCATGTTGCTGTGTACATCTTTTACATAATCCTCCAACAGACCTACAATCCTCTTCTTCTCCTCTCCTATGATTGATATATCTACTTCCAGTTTTGCCAGCTGGCTTTCATAGGATTGGAGTGTAGTCGTAAGCTGTGCAAGCAGCAAATGGGCTGATTGTGACACAGACATCATGGCATCCAGTGGTTTCCTGTAGAAATCATCCTGATACTTTTCCTTACATAATAATATCTTCAGGATTTTTTCTGCTTTATCCCGTCTGTTCTTACCTTCCTCACAGCTATGCCTGTAATCGCGCCGGATCATACCCGCATACTCTCTCAGACATTTGGAATCCATCTGCGCAATATCTTCCTCCCATTGGATTTCTTCCTTCTGTATGAAATCATCATATTCTGTAAAGGATGCTATATTCTCCTGTACACTTGTCAGTTTCTTTTCCGTAAGCTTCAGGGCACGTTCTGTTTCCTTTATCTGGTAGAGAAGCTGGTTTCTTCTTCCATCAAAGTCAATTGTACGTATTTCTTCTTTGGGTAATATCTCTTCTTTACCACATTGCTCCAGCATCAGCTTATTCTTATCATCTATTTTACTGCTGATGATACCAATCTGCTTATCCTGTTCATTCCACTGGGCTTCTTTGAATTTATACTGCTTCTTCCGTTCTGCAAGCACACTTTCCTGGTGCATTTCTTCTTTTTCATCATAATACAGTTCTTTCCAGTCATCTTCTTTGAGAAGAAATTTGTGCTGTAATCTGGCCAGTTCCTCTTTCGCCCTGTTCAAACTGCCGTTCGTTTTCTGCAGTTGATGCTCCAGATCCTGTAATTGAAAAGACATCTTCGTTGTAATGGCTTCGTATCTGGCTTCCATCTCAGACACCGGCCTATTCTGTCCTTCCAGGGCAATTGGCTCATACTCCTGATACAGAATATACTTCTTCTGTATATTTTCAGTCTGTGCTTTTAATTCCCGCTGTCTGCTTTCCAGTGTCCTCTGCTGTTCACGGTACTTTTCCAGTAAATCCTGCGCCTGCTTTTTATTATCTTCATATTTTGTCTTTTCTTTTCGATTCTTTTCAAGAGTGTCGTGCTTCTCCAGATATGAATCATATTCCCGGCAGAAATAGTCAAAATCTGATGCCCTTCTCTGGTTCCACTCCATGCATTGTTTCTCTTTCAGAATAATCTGTACAAGCTCACTCCTCTTTTGTTCCAGCCTGTCCATTTCTTCTTTATCGTGGATAATCTGATTGTCGATTTCTGATATTTCCTGCTCCGTATCCGTAATCTGCTGACGATTCTTCTCTACTTTCTCTTTTGTGATACTTTGCCGTTCCAGCATCTGCTTTCTGTCGAGTGCATCCTTATACTCAGTCTTTTTATTCTCCAGCTGCTTCTGCTTTTTGGTCATCTCTGATTCTTTGTTCTTGATCAAAACACGTAAAGCATCTTCATCCAGTAATTTCTCATTGAACCATAAATAGAAGCTTATCCCCGATAATTGGACCATACTTGTTGGCTCTTGTGCCAATGTCCGCTCCAGTTCTTCTCTTGGAATGATAGGAATGGGAAAGGACGTACAGATATCCTGTCCATGTAACTCAAGCTGCTTCATTTCCTGCCTTGGAAGAATCAATGCATATGGTATAAAAGGCTGCCTTCTGACAAGCTCTGTATTCTCTTCTACAGAATATCCATTCTTCTCCAGCCAATTCATTCCATACACCGGATGCAGCTCCAGCCGGGTAAGTAATTCCTGAAAATCTTTAGGTAGTTCCAGTATTTCACCTGATGTCAGTTTTTTCCATTCTCTTTCCAGCAGATTATGCTCTTTCTCCAGTTCTGCACGTACTCTGTCACATTCTGCGATCTTACGGTCTGCTGCTTCCATGATTTTCCCATCATTCCATAAATACGTATCATCCAGCTCAAGATACTGCATCATGACCTGTCTTTCCCTGATCTGTCTGCTATATTCTTCCCCTTGTTCCGTAAGAGTCCGCAGTTCATATTCTTTCTGCATCTTCTGGTTATTTCTGTCCTGCAGGTTTCTTTGCATTGATTTTACTTTTTCTTCCGTTTCTTCCTGCTGACGTTTATGCTGCATATTGTTTCTATGCAGCTGCTCCTGCTCCTGCACATACTGTTCTTTTTTGATCTGAAGCATTCCCGGTTCGTATGTACCAATGATATTTCTTACAAAATGCTCCTGATAATCTCTGTTGAATACCTCTTCCTGCCGGTCAAAGGATGACAGTCTTTCCTGGTCTTTGGCTATTTCAGCGATTAACTCCTCTATTCTGGTCTGATATTCGCATTCCTTTTCTATCATCTCCTGCTGTCTGCCAAGGTTGCTGTCATATTCACTTTGGATCTGTTCAGCATTTTGCCCTGCTTTGCGGAACTTGTCCCCATAATGGGTATGCAGATATCCACCCAGTTTTTTTCTTTCAGGCTCATACTCCTTCTCGTTTTCACGATAAACTGCAATCTTTTCCACAAGCAGTTCGTTATCTCTGGTATATTCATCCACAATTTTCTGCTGTTTTGCACAGGCATAACTGTGGATAAGCTTCTCAACATACTCTGTCTCCAGTTCCAATTCATTCATTTCCATGGAAATCATATCTCTGTTACCGGTATGATACTTCTTCTGCTCCATCAGTTCATATATTTCCATGGACAATTTTTCATACATGATGTGCGCCAGTTGTTCTTCCATCCCTGCCCTTTGCTGCTCCTGCTCTGACTGCCGTGCCACCGTGTCCTTTTCAATCTGCGCAAGCACGCTTCGAAAGGCTGCTATACGGTTCTCCATAGCATGAATCTGCTTTTCTGCAATCTCATACGCTTCACCATACTGCTGTAGTTCTTTCATGTCTGTCTGGAATTCCAGAATAGTATCTCTCCGCTCTATTTTTGATTTATTATCTTTATAACTGATAATATATTTCTCCACGATTGACTGGAATTCCTTCATGCGGTCTTTTTCACGGTTCAGCTTGCTCTCTATCGAATCCAGAAACCATTTTTCAATCAGTTCTTTCTCATTCTTACAATCAGAAAAAAGCTCAGACAGACCTGATTCCTTCAGATTTACCTTACGGATGATCGTTTCCCATTCCTTATAATAGATCTGATACTCTGCCAGCTTATCAAAATATTGTCTGGATTGAGCATAATTATTCATATCGTAATAATAGAATTTCTTACTGCGTTCCTTCTTATAGTCTTCAAATAACTGTCTGCAAAATCCATAATTTTTAAGAACAATTTCCTTTTTCCCCTTTTCTACAACCGGTAAATGATAAATATCCTCTTCACATCTTGTTGTATATTCACTGATAAAATTTACAATTTCCAAAGGTTCTGAAGACTGTTCTTCCATAATCTGGCTTTTTCTTACCATCATTCCGGTCAACACATAACCTGCTCCACCGTCCAGCTTCCATTCAACCATAATGAAAGTAGGCTTGGATGACGTAAAATAGCTTTCAAAAGGTCTGTCTTTTGTCTTTCTATACTGCTTATGCACAAACGGGGCTGTCATCATCTGTACCAATACAGATTTGCCACCCCCATTCCGAAGGGACAGGAGTGTACTTCTTCCTCCCATTTGAAAGGTCTCATCACTGATCCTGATCGCATTATTATTATAATTAAGATTGATAAAACGGACTGCGTTGACTTTACTCATGCTCCAATACCTTTCTGACTCTCTGATAATTATTCTGGTTCAAAAGATTCCAATCCATCAGGTTATCCAGCTTCTTACTTGTTTTTACCATCTCATCCTCTTCCACATACTCAATCAGCCCCTGCTTCTCAAGAAAAGTCAATATAGAATAGAGAAAGCCTTCTTTGGTGGTCTTAGCCCTTGAGCCTTTATCATCTGACCGGAGTGCTTCATATGCTTCCAACATATTTCTGAAGGCAATTCCCTTCTGCTCCTCTTCCTCTTCCGAAGTATTCTCTACACCCTCCTTAAGCCTGGCAGAGATACAGTTCTGCAATTCTCCTACCCGGATATACTCTCTTGACCTGCTGCTGCTTCCCTGTCCATCATAAAATTCCACAAGCAATGTCAGGATCACGAACTGTGATAAGTAGAAATCCTTGTCTGTAGCTGCTGATTTACACAATGTCTCCTTTAACTTCGCTTTGGAAAATCCCAGAAAAACATTTTCTTCCTTCGGGATCAGATAAATCACATCCCCATATCTTTCCACAGTGCTTTCTGCTTCCGCTGCCTGGGATTTTACAAGATTCTGTACCGCCTCTTCCTCTGTATAAGCCCGGTATAGTCTTTCTTCCTCTTCTTCACGCAGTTCAAAATGCTCTAACAGATAATAGAAAATCTGCTGGCTTAACCTGATTTCTTCAATTTCGTATGCCATCTTTGCCCACCTATTCTCCAATTTCCAATGCTACATTGGAACAACGTACTGTTTTTCCATCACCGGTCTCATTCCTGATATTTCTAAACTCCACTACACCACCATCTTCAAGCCTGTATATATCTATCTGATGGATGTGTTTCCTTCTTTCATCCTTATCCACTAACTCCAATATCATCTCATTTAGCTGGAAATCCAATGTTTCCTCTGCAATATACTCGCTCTTTTCCTTACGCAGCGCATCTATATCAATATGACGGCTTTTTATCAGCTCTACCATGATTTCTTTAAATATATCTATATCGGGAATTAACGTGTTCTGTTCTTCTCTGCCAAGAGACGATGCCATCTCCTGCAGCGTAATTTTGCCTTTTTCCATCATTTTATCCAGTACAAACCCAAGACTGTTCTCATACTGCATAAGGCGTTTGCGCTTTCTTGCTGCATATTCTTCCTGCCATTGGTCTTCATCAAAGTCCAGTACTTCTTCCTCTTCTTCCTGCTGCTTCTTCCTGATTGGACGCTGAAGCTGTGTCGCTTTCTGCAGATTATAAATTTTATCCGGAGCCTGATGAAATAACGGTCTTAAAAATATATCTATATTATCCAATCCGGAAGCATCCTGTAATACCTTATCATAGAGATCTGTCCTTAATGAAAATCTCTGGATCAATGACATTTGCGACAACAGTTCCAGTTCTTTTTCATAAAGGATTTTCAGGTCAAAATGCGAATTCAGGATTTTCTGGTGCTCATCGATACCACGGTTAAGATAGCTTTCAATGATTCTGAGATTCTCCAGATTCTCCTCCTCCTGTGCAGATAACTTTCTTACATTGATATTCTGTTCTTCCAGTTCTTTGGCCCTTTTCCTTACAGTCTCCCTATAGCTTTGGAACTTCTGCTTTGTCATATCAATAGATTCCATATTTTCACCAAGAAGCTGCTCATAGTCCGAAACAGAATAGCTTAATGCATTTCTACGCACACGCAGCATGGCATCCTGGATCTTCTGGAGCTGTATCCTCAAGAGGTTAAATACATTTTTAATCTCATCGACTGCCTTGTCGTAGCTTTGCTTCTCCAGATGCATTTTGAATATCATCTCATGAATTGTCAGCTTCATATTGTTCTCGATTTCCAGCGTGGAAAGCAGCAGATTATAGCCATCCTCCGTCAAACGGTAGGATGTCCTTTTCACATCCGAATCCAGATATACGATTTCATTTGACACATAACTGATATTCATGATTTTATATGCTCTCTGCTCAAAATCATATCCGTCAAAATACATTGCCTTTCCTTCATTTGACAGAATTACATTAATAATGAAATCTCCCAGCTTTCTGCAATCGTCAAAAGACATTCCTGTATTAAAATATGTCATATTAAGGTAATCCAGATATGCCCCCATATCATCCATGGTACATTTTTCCTCTTTTAAGGACTGCTCCATGATATACAGCATGAGGGCAAATATAATATTGATCTGTTCATCTGTTTTCAGGAATCCGTATTGTTTCCATGTCTGCTTCTGGCTGCTGTTCTGCAGCACTAACGCATACATTCCCACATGCTTCATTCGTTTGGGGAACTGTTTCAGAAATTCATATTGCATTGTTAAAATCCTCACCATTTAAGATTTCCTGCGGAATATATCTGTTCTTTGCCAAAATACCATTTATATACTGTCTATCCTGCATGGAAAAGTATTCCAGGAATTTCATCCCGATATTGTGATTCTGCTTCTCCTTCATATGAGGTAAACGCTCCTGCCCCCTCAGTGCTGCCTTATGCAGCATTTCATGATATCCCGGTACAAAAGGTTCTATGATACAAAAGTCCAGAAAATTATCAGCCAGTTTCTCATAGATCATGATACCTTCATAATCTAAGTCCCCAAAGTACAGCAATCTGTTCGCTTCGTTTTTCATATAAGGTTCACAGCACAATGTAAAATCCTGGAAAGAGCGCAGAATACCCTTGCCGGCACCATATATAACTGTTCCGATAGTGATTCCAAGTATTTTGTTTTTTCCTGCAAGCAGATTCCTTCTTATACTGTAAAAGGTATCTTTATTTTCTACAATCAGAATATTCTGCGGAATTTCCTTTGTATCCGTATAATAAGCCAAAGGTTCCGATGTCTCATAGAGATTGAGCATTTCCAGGGGAATACCACACCGCTTCAGTATTTTTCTGCCCTGTTCTTCTTTCAGGAATTTCTCTCTATGCCAGATATCATAGCTTCTCTCGTTCAAAGACATGGGGAACTCCAGCAGGCATTTATGTTCCCTTAGATATTGATTCAATAGCATAAGCCATTCCCGGTCTTCACGATACTGCTGTAGATGTTTCATATAATATCCTGTGGCAATAGCAGGCACATATTGATAGGAAAGCTCCTCTACCAATTCATCTTCGTCTCCCCTTGCCTGTTCTATCAGCCAGTACTCCCTGTATAATACAGGTTTTTTACCGTTTTTACCAGATGCTTTAACCGGTTTTATCTCTCCCTGCTCAATTCTATGCAAAACAGCCTCATACAGTTGTTGATAATCCTGAGGGTGCAATGCATGTTCCAAATCATCCAGACTTATTCTCTTCATCCCATTCTCCGTTTTCATATCTGTTATACACCTTATTCTAGCATGAACTTCTCAAAACACAATTTATTTTAGTAATTATTCAAAGCCTTGCAAACCACGCCTTTGTGATCCATAAATTGTCATAACCCCTCAGAATACTTCATACAATGTAAAAAAGTATTCTGAGGGGTTACTTCTTGAAGGATTATATTGAGGAAAGAGCGATCACCATTGCTAACTATATCATCGACCATAATGCCACTGTACGCCAGACTGCCAAAGCTTTTGGCGTCAGCAAATCCACTGTACATAAAGATGTAACGGACAGACTGGTACAGATCAACCCGGCACTGGCAAGACAGGCTCGCTCTGTTCTGGATGTGAACAAGTCTGAACGCCATATCCGTGGCGGACTTGCTACCAGAGAAAAATATCTGCATCTCGATCACCATTGATAAAAGGGAGCAAAGCCTCTGCCATGAGACTTATGCTCCCCTCTTCTTACTCTGCGGCAACTTCTGCCATGAAAGCTCCGATTATTCTGATCATACCTGTATCTGTTCCGCCAAGCTTTGGAGATCTGTTGAAGAAGTCAAATGCCACAACTGCTGCTGGTCTGCCTTCCCGAACAGCCATGAACTGTACGAATTTTCCATTTTCCTGGCTTACATACATCCTGCCTGCTTCTTTATAGGAATCTTTCAGACGGCTCATGGTGCTTTCCATGTATACGCCCTGTTCATCAAACAGCTCCTGATATTTCTTATCCATGGCCCATGTCAGATTCTGAATTGGATTTACATATTTACCTACGGATATGCTCCGATGCATATCATCGCCTGTATACACAGCTGCACCATCAATATCAAAGCCCGCACACACAGTCTCCAGAGCAGATTTTAAAGCACCGGCACCTTCCTTGTGCAGTTTTAATGTCAGCTCCTGGACAATCTGTGCTTTACGGCTGTCACTGACTATCGTAGAACGGATGCCGCTGTTTTGCTGTATTTCTCTGTCTGTAACTATATTTCCATGTTTACGTTCATCGTATATGATATAGCGGTTCTTGCCTTTTGCCTTTGCTATATAAAGTGCTTTATCAGCTATTTTAAAAAGCTCTTCCAGGCTGCTTCCATCCTCAGGATATTTTGCAATTCCCCAGGAAGTCGTAACAGATACCTCTTTATCAGCAAAAGCCCATTGGATATTCTTGGTGATGGTTTTCAGAATAAGCCGAAGCTCCTGTTCTGATTTTACATTTTCAAACAGTACCATGAACTCATCACCGCCGAATCTGCCGGCCACACCTCTTGCATTCAGATCACTGCGGATTATCTCAGATACCCTGGACAATACTTCATCACCGAACATATGCCCATAAGTATCATTTATAGTCTTGAAATCATCTACATCAATAATCGCCAGATACAGTCCTTCATGGGTATTCTGACAGTCCCGTATTCTTTCTATTGTATACTCATTGATTGCACGCTTATTGAACAGTCCTGTTCCCGGATCATATGCACTTTCCGTCAGATAATAGCTTTTCCTTTCCTCTGTACCTTCCAGCGCAGTAATGATCCCCACTGATAAATATCTGACTCCATCCTTATACATCATCCGTCCCTTGAAACGGCGTCTGCGGTCTTCTTTACTGCCTTGCACTGTTCCGTCAAAATAAGAGGGCAGTGTTATTGTAACATCGAACTGATCTTTTCCATGCTTCAATACTTCGTAAAGTACCTCAAACTGCGTCTTCAAAGAATCCGGTTCATCACTGGCAAGCAGCTCATTTCTGGCCTTTTCCAATGGGCACTTGATAATCGGTATGCTGCGCACATTGATATAATGATAAATATTGATCTCATCTGTCTCCAAAGAATATTCAAAGTAACACTGTGACAGCAGTCCGAGGAATTCCCTGTACTTTCTGATCAGATGCATATAAATGGCATACCTGTCCTTTAGCTCCATAAACTCGCTCAGTTCCATATCTATTGTATCAAAACCATCTATATTCCTTCCATTTCTTCTCATTTCCAGATAAAGATAATGGTATTGCTGGTCATAACATCTTATCCTGGCGGTCAGATATTGTGTTCCTTTCCCCAGCATTTCTACTGCTCCCAGGAAATCATCCAGATCATCCGGATGAAGAAGCTCTGTCATAGAGTAGCAGGAATTTGTACCTAGCAGCGCATAAAACGGTTCATCACCATCCACAAAGCTGTATCCCTTTTTTAATGTTGCCTTACCGTAATAACATTTATATCCATCCCCACGGTTTTTATACTCTGTAATATTCACGATATTCTTATCCTTCTCTATGTAACAATATAGCACGTATATTTTATCCCTTTTACATAAGTTTGGCAAGTATCGTATTATACCTCTTCCATAAAATATATTCTGGCATCGTAATCCTGATAAAGCGCTGTATTCTGTCCATATCCGGTTCCCGCATAATTCTGCGCCAGAGGTACTCCATACCGGTTCATGACAGCCCCACTGACCACTTTATCTTCTTTCTCTCCGTCCAGCCGAACAAACTTCGATATGGCATCATGCAGCAGGGAATCCTGCTTTACATGGACAGGCGCCATTGTATTGATCAGATCTCCCATCCTGTGTATATCATACTTCAGAGCCCGGTTATAGAAATGATACTTTTTCGTATCATCCAGCCCTTTGGTTTTGAAGACACGGTGACTGTAATTTGCCAGTGCCTCTCCCTGCAGCATAATACCTACAGCCCTGCTCTTATCTGCCGATACGATATTCCATCTAATGACATCTGTGTCATAAATAGATTTTTTGTCCACTTCTTCATACAGACGGTACCAGTCGCCGAATTGCAGCACACTGCGCCATTTCTTATACAGTTCTATCTCCACCTTGATTTCCTCCATATCTTCCATGGAAGCATCACTCAGGTTACACTCATAGCCCAGGATTCCCACACTGGCAATTGCAAATCGTGATGTAAGCGGTGTTCTGCGCAGCGTCTGATGATTGGGACACCCGGATACATGGGCTGCAATCACAGACTGCGGATAACCATAACTGTAACTGTTCTGTATTCTGGCTCTGCTGATGGCATCTGTATTATCACTTGCCCAGATCTGTGGCATAAAACACAGCATTCCCAGATCAAAACGATTACCGCCGGAAGCACAGGCTTCAAACAGAATGTGTGGAAATCTGTCTGTCAGTGTCTGGATTACCTGATATAATCCCAGAATATATCTGTGCGCAAACTCTCCCTGATGCCTGGGTGCAAGTCCCTGGCTGTAATAATCCGACAGATTACGGTTCATATCCCATTTAACGTAATCTACCTTTCCTCTGGAAAAGACATCGGACATGCTCTCTATAATATAATTACGCACTTCTTCTCTGGTCAGATCCAGTACCATCTGATTTCTTCCAAGAGCATGCTCCTGTCCCGGTATCCGTACCGCCCAGTCCGGGTGCTTCCGATAAAGATCAGAATCCTCACTGACCATTTCAGGCTCTACCCAGATGCCAAATTTTAATCCAAGCCTGTGGATTTTCTCAGAAAGTCCAGCCAGTCCAGTCGGCAGCTTCTCCTTATTGTCATACCAGTCACCCAGAGATGACGCATCAGAATTTCTTTTACCAAACCAGCCATCATCCAGTACGAACAGTTCCATGCCTGCATTCGCCGCTGTTCTGGCAAGCTTGAGTATCTTCTTCTCCTGCACATCAAAATACATGGCTTCCCAGGAATTGATCAGAATGGGACGTTCTTTATGCTTCCATTCTCCTCTAACAATATGCTCTCTGACAAAATAATGCAGTTGTCCACTTACTCCCTGATATCCCTGATGAGAGTAGGTCAATACTGCCTGTGGAGAGCAAAAGGCTTCTCCTGCTTCCAACTGCCAGCATAAGTAATCAGGATTCATCCCGGCAAGAATACGCATCTTGCCATGTCCCCCTGCCTGTGCACTTTCTCTATGATTCCCTGAATACAGCAGATTCACAGCATAGCAATCTCCATACTCCTGTGTTGTCTCTGTATCTGCCCATATAAATAAAGGATTGGCTCTGTTGGACGAGAAACCGACACTCGTGTCATTTACATATTTTCCCTGACGAAGTATTGTTTCATTCTTAGCCATCTCTCTTGCCCAGTCTCCATGGAAATCTGTAATCTTCAAGACTCCTGCTTCCATATCCAGCTGCATACTCATAAGTCTGTTGACTGTAACTGTCTCTTCCCCTGAATTAACCAGTCTTCCATATCGAACCAGACAATCACAATCTTCCATAACGCCATAGACAAGCTCCAGCTTTACCTTGCTGTTTCGGTCTGCCAGAGTAATAACCAGTGACTGTCCATTTCCCTTCTCTTCATAAGCCCCCGGCAATCCCTCCGGTGTCAGCAGACTTTCCTCTATTCTGTAATTTTCATAACGAAAATCACTGGTGCTGCTGCCATCAGCCAGTACCAGTTCTACATAAGGCTCTCTCATATCACCTTTTCCACGGGAGGATATCTCCAGACATACATCATCCAGGCAAAGATTGGGCTGTGCAGTGTCTGCAATCAGACTACAGCCGTTTTGATTGGTAATGACCGGTGCCATAATCTCACATACTTTGGCAAGTCCTTCCTCTTCAATTTCTATTTTCTCCCCGTAATAGAGATGCAGCAGATTCCCTGCTGCATCCTTCCTGAAGATATAACTTGTATGGGGAGTCTGCAATGCAAAGCATCCATCCTGTACAATAATCATACTTTTTCTCCTTATGCTTTATGTCTGTGCGCAAGTTCCTGATTGATCTCTCCTAACTTCTCATCCGTCAGAATATACTTCTTGGCAAAGATAAATACAGCGACCAGTAAGCCAATAATCGGCAGCACTGTCATTGTCATACGAAGGACAGCTACTGAGGTGTAGGAATCTGATACCATAGCTGCCGCTTCTGTTGAGGTATCATTGCTGATATTGCTGATTGTCAGACAGATAGAAGCGATCATGGCAGCCACACCACTTGCCAGCTTGACTACGAATGTCTGCATGGAGAAGATCACGCTTTCATCACGTCTGTTATTCTTCAATTCGCCATAATCCACGGTATTAGCCAGGAATACTGTTGTCAGTACAGTCAGCATACCAAATGCTGTGAAAATGAAGAATCCGGGAATCATCAGAATATAAATATTAGTATGGTTCGTAAACATCAGCGCAAGAAGCACTGCGTATCCGCCAATTGCCATAACGAAGCTGACGTAGAATACCTGCATGGCACTGATGAACTTACGAAACAGCGGGTAGAACAGCATCATGGAGATAATCTGGATTCCACCGCCGAACGTATTAAACAGTACATAATTTGCATTCCAGCCTGCGCCACCGATATCATATTTAAAGAAATAGATCAGCAGGTTTGATGTAATGTAGAGAGAACAGTTAATTAATACAATTGTGATAACTACTGTCATAGCCTGATCGTTACTGATCAGAGCTTTGAACATCTGACCTACAGATGGAGCTTCTACATTCACTGTTGATTTTTCCTTAATATTCAGACAGGCAATCACTGTGAAAAGGATAAATACTGCTGCAATGATCAGTGCAAACCACCCAAAACCAACTCTTTCAATCTCTCTCTGGGAAGTACTGTCGCTGAACATAGAACCAAGCGCCGGTACGCACAACATGGTAATAATTGTAATCAGGGCAGAACCTACACCCGCACAGGAACGGGCAAGTGTAGAGAGATTCTCTCTCTCCTTGCCACCCTCTGTAAACGCCGGAATCATGGACCAGAAAGGAATGTCCATCATTGTATAGGTAACACCCCAGAGTACATAGATCACTGCTGCATAAGCAATCAGTCCACCACCGTTTAGTGCAGGCGGCGCCATGAACATCAGATACAGAATAATGGCATTCATGATCGTACCGATCAGCAGCCAGGGTCTGAACTTCCCCCAGCGTGTCTTGGTCTTTGCCACGACTATGCCCATAACCGGGTCATTAAAAGCATCAAAGATTCGTGCTGCCATAAGGATTACACCCATGGCAAAAGCACTCACCCCCATAATATCCTGATAATAATATAAAATATAATTGGCAGAAAGCATGTATACCATGTCCTTACCTACCGCCCCTAGTCCATACGACACTTTTTCCTTCTTTGTCAGTTTCATACCTCTATTTCTCCCTTTTTCAATGCAAACGCTGCTTCCACTACCTTGTAAGCCCCATCATATATGCCAAGCTTCTTATTATTTACAATATTGTGGCACATGCTCTCCAACATACCCGGATCTCTCAGGAACAGATCAAGCATCTGTATCGTATGTTCGATATCACGGCATTCCAGCGTGCCATCGCCCAGCTCTGCCGAATGCACAGCCCCCCACTGCTCATGTCCTCCTACTCTTCTGATAAAGAGCTTCGGAATCGGATAAAAGGCAAGCTCGCTTGGTTTGGTCACAAGCACGTCCGCACTTCTCATCAGCAGATTCGTACAATATACTGCTTCAAATATATTCTTATGATAAAAGCCATGGATTCCTGAAACCTTTCCTTCCAGTGCTTCTTTGGCAAAAGCCACTGTATCTTCCCAGTTGTCCATATGCTCCGTTGTAATTCCTTTCATACCGGGCAGATTTGCCTTGATCATTTCCCAAATGCTGCGGTAATCTCCTACATTCACATACACAACGGCTTTTCCGGCAATAACATAGGGAATCAGATAATGCAGTACTTCACCGAAGATCTCCATCTGTGCACCGGCGCCGCCTACTGTCAGAAGGAATCTCATAGCCTCTCCATTCTTCAGCCTGGATAATCGTGCCTCGCAGTCCTTCTCGATATTTGCTGCCAGCTCATGATCTATATAATGTCCTGTATACATCAGATCCTGTGGTGGCATTGCCTGTACGACCTTGTCTTTCATCATACCGTTACCGATACGATAGCCCTGATATGCATAGTGGGTCTGTACTGTATGAAGACTGCCCTGTGCATAATGTAATGCCATAGGCCAGTTATCAGGAATCGCATTGACTACATGTTTCATGCCTGCGTGGACTGCTGCCTGTGCGGGCCATACGTGTGTGGCAATGACCGGGATATCCTTAGGCACACTATGATATACAGGTGCCATCAGTTCTGCATTCTTCTGATCTGCTGCGTTGTAGGAAAGCTGTCTGAATCCTTCATAATTCACCGGCTCCCACACAAATTTGTTAAAAAGCTTACTCTTCTGGGAGATTCTTGATCCCAGGGAATATAATTCATTCTGCGCACTGATCAGCTTTGTACAGGTAGTCTCCGGGTAAGAATTCAAATCCATCCAGTATGGTGTATATCCAAGGGCGTGTGCAGCAGATGCGATTGCCATGGAGATACGGTAATGTCCAAATCCCATACGGATATTTCCTACGATTACACCCTTCTCCTCATCGAAGCTTCCTTTGCCCTCTTTTCTGGTTACAACTACATTCTTAACACCCAGTGGCTCTCCGATGCAGGGATTATCCCTGATGATACACTGATAATTGACCTTGGAATCATCACCGTATTTCTTCTGATTCTTTTGCTTGCTCTTCTGCGCCTTACGTATTACTTTCTTACTCATTGGATTCCCAAATATCTCACTGGTTCTGTCTTTCTTTGTACTGGCTTCTACACGTACTTTTTTCATACTGATTCCTTCTTTCTGTTACTTCTCTACCCTGATTCCATGAATAATAATCTGTATCATCTCATGTAATGCGTCTTCATAGCTGATCCCATGCTCCACCAGAATGCTGTCTGCAAAAAACTTCTGTATGGTGCTCTCTACCATTGCCTGCAGAACCGGAAGCGCAATCGGACGAATCTTCCCTTCTGCCACACCCTGTTCGATCAATGCATTAGTAGCATCCCAGTCTGTAGACAGATACGCGGATACTCTGGTATAGATATTGGGATATTTCTCACTGAGCTGATAGAGATTACTCAACCCTATATTCTGATACCTTTCCGGTAATACCACCAGTATCTGCTCTATCTTATCTACCACATCCAGATCAGGATTCTCTACGATTGCCCGCTCACTCTTCTTGATATCTGCAAAACAGTAATCAGCCAGTGCTAACAGCATAGCCTCTTTGTTATCATATACATGATACAGTGTCTTCTTACTGATACTGAGATTTTTGGCAATGTCATCCATGGTGAATTTCAGACCTTTCCTGCCAAACTCTTCAATTGCAGCAAGAAGTATTTTCTCTTCTAATTGAGACTGCATATTTCTTATCTCACCTTTCTTTGGAAACTTGAAAACTGCTTTAAGTTTCTTAGTTTCCTTTATTATATCATTTACAAAAGGAAATACTATTCACAAATAAGAACAAATTTCCCGTGCTTTTTCAGTATAAATGCACAAAAAAAGACAGACATTTCTGTCTGCCTTCTTTCTTATACAATTCTTCTGACACTTAATATCTCTCGATAAGTAGCATATCCTATCTTGATTCCAGTCTTCACACCGCTGGCGTGTACAATCTTTCCATTACCAATATAAAGAGCCACATGTCCTGCGTAGCAGATGATATCTCCCGGCTGCGCTTCAGCGAAGCTTACCTCTTTACCTGCTGTCCTTTGTGAATACGAGCTTCTTGGAATGCTGTATCCATATGCTTTGAATACAGACTGGGTAAATCCTGAACAGTCAGCACCATTGGTCAGGCTGGTACCGCCCGGCACATAAGGGTTTCCAACAAATCCACAGGCGTAGATTGCAATCTGTTTACCAATATCACTACCACTGGCAGCCAGGATTTCTGCTGAATTTACTGTTGCAGTTCCCTTGGGCTTACTGGTGGTCGTAGTAGAAGTGTTATTCTTATTCTGCGCTGCTTTTCTACGGGCTTCTTCCTCTGCCTTTTTACGGGCTTCCTCTTCCAGCTTGGCAATCTGGGCATTCTGCTGCTTAATCTGTGTCTTATAGACCTCTGCCTGCTGTTTCGCCTTACTGATCTGTAGTGCATAATCATCACTGACAGCCTTCAGCTCTGCCATTGCAGCCTCCATGCCTTCCTGCTCTTCCTTATATTCGTCCTGCGTCATTTCCAGCTCGGATTCTTCATCCTCCAACTGTGCCTTCAGGTCTTCTATCTTTTGCCTGGTTTCCTGATAGCGTATCAGCAGCTGCCTGTCATAATCATATATTTTCTCAATATAATCAGCCTTGTTCACCAGATCTTCCATGGAGCCGCCTTCCATAAGAAGGTTTATATAATTCATGTCGCCTTTTTCATACATGAACCGGATACGGACTATCATCGCATTATACTGGTTCTGCTCATCTTCCCTGGCAGCCTCCAGATCTTTCTCCGATTGTGCAATCTGTTCCTTCTTCTTCTGAATGTCTTCTTCGATCAGGCTGATGCTTGCCATAATATCTGCAATCTCAGCCTGCAGGGAATCCATCTCGCCTTTGATTCCCTGCTGTTCACCGGCTAATTCATCAATCTGGTCTCCAAGCTCGTCCAGCTTATCCTGATCCTGTTGATTTTTCTTCTTCAGATCACTGATCTGATCTGCATACGCACAGACACCCGACTCCATAAACACTGTGAATGCCATAACCAGGCACAACAGATGCTTCAAACGTTTCTTCATCTACTACTGATACCCCTTTTATATACCAGTATATACTTACTGTGCTGTAGTGGAGGATTCTTCTGTCTCTTCTACAGTCTCTACGTTTGTCATGGTTTTAAGCTTTGCCATAACATCGTCCTGAAGCATATACATTCTGTAAGTTGTCTTACCGACCTCATCAAGAAGTGCTTCAGCTGAGTCATATCCATATTCCTTGGCTTCTTCTTCAGCCTTCTTGTTAATATCTTCGTCTGTTATCTCAATACCTTCCTGTCTTGCTACTGCTTCGATTACAAGGTACTGCTTTACTGTTTCCTGTGCCATCTCTGTCAGCTGCGCATTGTACTCATCCATCGTCATCTGATAATATGTGGTAACAAATGTCTCCAGATCACATCCATAGAAGCTGACACAGATTGCTTCCATATATTCATTATAATTCTGAACTTCCTCATCTACAAGAGGTTGTGGTACAGAAGTGAACTGACTGTCACTTACCAGCTGATCCAGAATGGCATTATTGATATTGGTCTGGTAATTGTTCTCTGCCTCTTCTTCTACACTCTTCTTGGCTGCATCCCACAGAGCCTCCTTGGTCTTATATTCCAGTCCCATCAGCTCCAGCTGCTCTGGTGTTACATTCTCATAATCAGTAGATTCAAGAATATTCTGTACTGAAACAGTAAATACAACTGCCTGTCCAGCCAGATCCTGGTTTCTGCTGTAGCTTTCAGGGAAAGTCAGATCCAGATCTACAGTATCTCCCGGCATAACGCCAATCAAGCCTTCTTCAAAGCCATCAATAAATGTATTGGAACCGATCTTTAACTGATAGCCCTCTGCGCTGCCGCCGGAAAAGGCTTCTCCATCCTTCTTGCCTACATAATCTATTGTAACCAGATCGCCGTCTTCTACTGCTCTGTCTGTAACAGGATATGTGGTGAGCATATTGCCGTTGATATAATTCTCGATCACTTCATCTGTTACTTCTGTCTTGGCAGCCTGCACTGTCATGTCCTTATATTCGCCCAGTGTTACATACTCATCTACATCCAGATCAGCCAGCGCTACATAATCAGCTCTTTCGCTTACCTTGGTTTCCTCTTCGGAAGCTGTCTCCTGTGTTGCTGCAGTCTCGCTGCTCTGTTCTGTTGTCTGTGCTGCATCAGATCCTGTCTGTGTACTCTTATTACCACAAGCACATAAGCTGACAGCCATAACACCTGCGATACACATCATTGCCATTTTCTTTTTCATTATAATAACTCCAATCCTTATATATAGTAATACCCTCAAAAAAAGATATAACAACTCATTTATATCACAAAAACCTGCTCTTGAAAAGGGAATCTCCTTGCACTTTTACATATTTAATGATAAAATTCAAAGTGATTGCAGTGAATTGATTCACTGACTGGTAGGAGGTCAATTTATGAGTCCGGTTTTAAAAGTTATTTTGATTGTTTTGGTCGTTCTGGTAGCAGTCATTGCAATCCTGTATTTCCTTGGACGTAAGGCCCAGAAGAAGCAGGCAGAACAACAGGCTCAGATAGAAGCAGCCAAGCAGACCGTAACGATGCTGATCATCGATAAGAAGAAGCTGCGGTTAAAAGATTCCGGTCTTCCTGCAATGGTCATGGAACAGACGCCCAAATATTTAAGGAGAGCGAAATTCCCCATTGTAAAAGCTAAAGTCGGCCCACAGATTATGTCTTTGATCTGTGATGCATCCATCTTCGATACGGTTCCGGTTAAGAAGGAAGTGAAGGCAACTATAAGCGGTATTTACATCACTGATGTGAAGGGTATCCGTGGCAGCCTGAATCAGCCTACCGGCAAGAAGAAGGGCAAGTTCAAGGCATGGGTTGAGAAAATGCAGGAAAAAGCAGGTGCGAAACCATTAAAGTAAACAATAAAAAAGGAAAGCAGATCGGTGCTCCCGATGCTTTCCTTTTTTATTTATCACTGTTTGCAGTAACCACTACTTCAATATGACAGTCCGCTATATACTGGTAATTCGCTTCCAGCGTATAATCAATATGTATGCGAAGCTTATCCTGTGTCTCTTCTGCTACTTCTACTTTGGAGGTATCCAGCCCTATCAGGATTCCCCCCATTGGCGTGGCATATTCTGTAATGGTTTTCTTACCCTGGGTAAAAATCATCTGTACGTTGACTCCACCACGCTTGGTCAGAGAAAATTCGTCCCCCCTGACTTTTATCATATTCTTAATGGGCTCTTCCATTCCCTCTACCAGTTCTTCATAAAGAATGTAGTGAGCATTGTTTCTGTAATAATATTCACCGGCACAGATCGTTTCAATCTTATCCAGTTCCTCATCATTTTGTGCTTCTTCTTCAAACTGCAGTCCCTGTATGCACAGCAATACATCTTTTGTCATACTGCAATCACACCTCTCTATCTCTTCTCCAGCCACTCTGCCAGCAAGCTTCTGTAAACTATCTCATGCTGGGGCTCTCTGTCTTTTTCCTCTGTATAGAACCATTCTTCCAGCAGCTGTTCTGTCTCTTCTTTGGTCAAAGCCCTGCCATTCCCGTCTGTCAGACATCCGGTTCCCTGTTCTACATATATCTCCGGTCCCAATATACCAATCCACAGCAGTATTCCAGCCATCATGAACCACTGTCTCCATATCCTGCTCCATTTCATATCCATACCTCCATTTACTGATATCAGTATGGACCGTTCTGATGGCTTTTATTCCACTATTGTTTATCTTTTCCCAGCTGAAGCTGTCTGGTGATGGCTTCCTCCTGATTGTCTACATGGCGGGTCACGACTCTGGCTGCAGTTCCCTTATCCTTGCGCATAATGCTCTCATATATATCATTATGCTCCTGGATAAGGCGTTCATACTGCGTAGCATCCTTAATATATTCAAAGCGGTAACGATACATCTGCTCAGCCAGATTATTGACCAGCTGAATCAGACGGTCATTTCTTGTTGATCTGACAATGATATCATGAAGGCGCACATCTGCCGCTGCAATCTTACGCCAATCCTGTGTCCTGGTCGCTTCCTTGAACTCTGTACATGCCTTGCCAAGCTCTGTCAGCTCTTCCTGTCTCATACGATCACAGGCAAGCTCAACTGCCAGAACGTCCAGTGCCCTTCTTACCTCCAGTACATCCTTGAGATTCTTCCATGTGATCTGTGCAACCTCTGCACCTCGTCTTGGTATCATTACTACAAGACCCTCAAGCTCCAGCTTACGGATTGCTTCTCTGATTGGTGTTCTGCTGACTCCAAGCTTATTTGCCAGATGAATCTCCATCAGTCTCTCGCCCGGCTTCATTTCACCCGTAAGAATCGCCTGTCTGAGGGTATTAAAAACTACATCTCTTAACGGTAAATACTCGTCCGTTCCATTTACCTGAAATGCATCGCTCATATACTGCCCTACCTTTCCCCATTGTAAAACTGTGTTACTTTGATCTGCTTGGCCAGTCCCATCTCTCTCAATGCCTTCTCTGCGGCCAATGCCTCCTGTTCCTCTTTATATATACCAAATACAGTAGGTCCGCTTCCGCTCATTAACGCATTCATCGCTCCATGTTCTTTCATGAAGTCCTTGATCTGCGCAATAACAGGAAACTGCTCTACAGTAACGGTTTCCAGTACATTATCCATTCTGTCTGTAATTCCCTGCAGACTTCCCTGCTTCAATGCCTCTATCATCCCATCAATATCAGGATGGCTGCTCAGTTCATCTGCCTTTAGGCTCTGGTACACCTCTTTGGTTGATACCATAATAGGAGGTTTGGCAACCAGAATAGATGCCTTGGGCGGTGCTGGCAGTTCGGTAAGCTTCTCCCCGATTCCTTCTGCCAGTGCTGTTCCTCCCTGAATACAGAATGGAATATCCGCACCCAGACGCAATGCCTGCTCCATCAGCTGTTCCCTGGTCTGTCCCAGTTCAAAAAGCTCATTCATTGCCAGCATGGTAGCAGCGGCATCTGTACTTCCGCCAGCCATTCCTGCTGCTACGGGAATATGCTTCTTTAGATGAATCTCTATTCCTTCTTTGATGGAATAATACTCTTTCATCAGTTTTGCTGCACGAAATATAAGGTTATTTCCAATATCTCCCAAGGGATCTTTACTGTCTACGGATAAAATAATATCCGGATCTTTACGTTTGTTGAATTCCAGCTCATCATACAGATCAATTGCCTGCATGATCATTTTCACTTTATGATACCCATTGGGCAGACGTCCACATACATCCAGTCCTAAATTCACCTTGGCTCTTGCCTTATATTTCAATTTATCCATGTTTCTTCCTTCCATGTGCTGCATTGTACGTTACCGTAATCATTGTACTTCATTCAGTACAATATACATTTTGTATTCGATTATATACAATTTCTAAAGATTCGTCAATATCCATCATTTACTATTAAGTTTTCTTACAGGCCTGTCGATATATAAGATGAGAGTTAATGTATCTGTTTCACAGTAATGCATGGATGCAGTGTGAAATATTTCACACAGATTTGTGCCCGCAGTTCAAGGTCTGCAGGCTACAGAAAGGAATGGTTATAATTATGGATGTAAACGGACTTACTAACACAATGTCAGCTGCTGTATCTGATATCAAAAACGTGAAAACTGATACAGCTGCGAAAACCGACAGTACACAAACAAAAGATAACAGTACAGCGCAGGCAACAGCCACCACTCCAAAGCAGGATGATACAGCTGCTGTCTATGATAAGAGCAAGCTCAGTGAAGATGACAGAAAAACAATTGTAGAACAGCTAAAAGCCGATCAGGAGAAGCGCCAGACTCAGCTTACTGATCTTGTAAAAAATATGATGTCCAAGCAGGCTGCTACCTTTGGACAGGCTACAGATATCTGGAAGTTCCTTGCAAAAGGAGATTTTACTGTAGATGCCGAGACCAAAGCAAAAGCCCAGAAGGATATCGCAGAAGATGGATACTGGGGCGTTGAGCAGACCTCAGACCGTATCGTTTCCTTTGCTACAGCATTGGCAGGTGACGACAGCAAGGCTCTGGAGAAAATGCGTGATGCATTTGTCAAAGGCTATAAGCAGGCTGAGAAACAGTGGGGCGGCAAGCTTCCTGATATTTCCCAGAGAACTTATGATGCTGTCATGAAGAAATTCGATTCCCTCTCTTCCAAAAAAGAAGAAAAATCCGACAGCGATGGCAAGGTCATCATCAAAGACAATACAACAACAGAAGATACCGCTAATCCGTTAGCTTAATCAAATACCACCAACAAGAACGGGGCTGTTCAAAGCCCCGTTCTTTATATTTCACCGGATTTTACGATCAGCAGTTTATCTCCCGGCGCGATATCTTCACTGGTAAGCTGATTGACTTCCTTTATTTTATCCACGCTGACATAATATTTTCTTCCTATCTGCCAGAGTGTATCTCCTTCTTTTACAAAATATATGGCAAAACCGGGAAGCTTCTCCAATTTGGAACTGTCCAACTCTGTAATCTTCAGATCAGTCAGAATCTCTTCCTGTGCTTCACCGTAGAGCATCAGATGCAGGGTCAATACAGCCTGCCATTCTATCCTTTCCCCATCCTTCATAACCACATGCAGCTGTTCCAGCTGTGGTTTCAGAGAACAGTTCTCTATATTATATTCCATATCCTTCTGGAGTCCTGATAACTTCCTGGTTATGGTAAATGGCAGTCTGCTCTCAGCCATGGCGAAATTATTACCATCTTCATTATTCAGGTATAAGACCTGTACTTCGGCACTTCCCCTGATCTCTATCTCATCATCTCCGAAGATACAGTTCTCAATCTCAGGCTTTGCTTCGCTATGGCATATTTGTAATATTTTTGTATCAATTCCATCCGGCTTTACCGTGCCGGTCAGTTTCTCTTCCAGATAGGCATCCTGTTGCAGCTGTCTGAACTTCTTCGGACTGGAGATTGCAGCCACTTCACAGCTTACCCCATAGACGTCAGCTACGATATGTGAGGATTCTTTCTGCAAAAGCTTAATTTCCAGCTCCAGTGCCAGCTCCACTCCAAGCATTCTGGCTTCGCCATCGCTGTCTTCCCGTACGGTAATCTCCTCATGCCCTACTTCATACGCAATATCTGCTGTCATCATCTCTTCGCAGCCCTGACATTCAATATTTCCGCTAAAGGGCATCGTTGTTTCATACCAATTTGTCCTGCCACTGATATCCTCTTTATATATAAGGAAAAGAGACAATTCACCACCTACTGCAATCTTTCCCGAAAGTGGCTTAAAATTTACATGTTGAATTGCCGTACTTCTCCAGATGACCGTCCCTACCGCAGGTAAGCCTGCTGGCAATTTGTTTTCTTCGTGGATTCGAAACAGATCCCGCTTACTTACTGCTGTCTCCAGATAGTCCAGCGGCTTCTTGCGGTATTCCAGCTCTTTTCCACCTTTTGCCTGCTCCTTCTCTGCTCCATTCAGATCTACACATACTTCTTCCTGGGTATTCTCTTCTACTCTGGGCATGAGACTGATTACAGCCTGAATACTTAGCTTTCGTGAATTGATAAGATTCACTCTCATATCTTCCAGATTGGTGTTACAGATAGCCCTGTCTGTGCTTTCCACCATATCCATGTAGATTTCTTCCATGAAGGGCAGTTCACCCTCCATCCCGGCTAGCCCGGAGTCTTTTCCTTCTGCAAGATACAGAATCTGATACACAAGTCTGCCTTTTACCCAGACCTTATTGGTTCCGGACTTTACTTCATCTACCTTGATTTTTCCTCTGGTAAATACCGGCTTGCCAACATCCGGTCTGCTGTCCGATACATTAATATCCTCTTCCAGCGGAATCTGCAGTAATGCCTTTGCCTTGATCCGTTCTGTATGTATATTCTTTTTCACAAGTTCCATATTTAAAAAGACCTCTCGAAGAATCCTGACTTATCACATTCTATTCTTCGAAAGGTCTTAATATGCGTATTATACGTATTATCTGACTGCACCGATCAGTTCTGTCAGATTCTCCACATGGTAACGCTCCATGTACTCTTCTATTCCTTTCACAACTTCAGCAGTTGTATAAGGATTTACAAAATTCATAGCGCCTACAGCAACGCCGGTCGCTCCTGCCAGCATGAATTCAATGGCATCTTCTGCGTTGGCAATACCTCCCATACCAATAATAGGAATCTTTACTGCCTGCGCTGCCTGATAGACCATACGAACTGCCACAGGCTTAATAGCAGGGCCTGAGAGACCACCTGTCTTATTTGCCAGTGCAAACGCTCTCTTATGGATATCTATCTTCATACCTGTAATAGTATTGATCAGTGAAAGGGCATCACTTCCTGCTGACTCAGCCGCCCTTGCCATCTCTGTAATGTCTGTTACATTAGGCGAAAGCTTCATAATAATGGGCTGTTTTGCCTTGGCTTTGATCTGCTTCGTAATATCATAGAGACAATCAGGATTCTGTCCAAAGGCAATGCCGCCATGACTTACATTAGGACAGGACACGTTGATCTCCAGCATATCAACCGGCTGATCCCCCAGCTTTTCCACAACCTCTATATAATCTTCTACTGTTCGTCCACATACATTTACAATAATTCTGGTATCGAACTGTTTTAAGAATGGAATGTCTCTTTCAATAAAGACATCAATTCCCGGATTCTGTAATCCTATTGCATTGAGCATACCGCCATATGTCTCCATCACTCGTGGAGTAGGATTACCTTCCCAGGGAACATTGGCAACGCCCTTGGTCACAACTGCGCCCAGACAATTCAGATCTACAAATTCAGAGTATTCCATCCCGGAACCAAATGTTCCTGATGCTGTCATAACAGGATTCTTAAATTCTACACCTGCAATCGTAACTTTTGTATTTTTCATCAGATATCCACCTCACTTGCCAGATATACGGGGCCATCCGTACAGATTCTTGCATTCTTCACATGGGAATGTGCGTCTACGTTTTTGGTCTTCACTACGCAGCCAAGACAGGCGCCTACACCACATGCCATTCTCTCTTCCAGGGAAATATAGGCTGGAATATTCTGCTCCTGTGCATATTTCTTAATTGCACGAAGCATTGGCATAGGTCCACATGCAAAAATAACATCTGCTTTTAAATTATTCTCTGCAATTGCATTCATGACATTGCCCTTAGTTCCCTCACTGCCATCTTCCGTTGCCACATACAGATTACCATATTGCTTCAATTCGTCTGCCAGGAATAATTCAGAATTACGATAACCTGCAATAATATCCTTCTCACAATCCAGCTCCTTAGCCAATTCAAGCATAGGAGGGATTCCAATACCACCTCCCATTAAGAAAGCTTTTTTGCTTTTGGCAGCTTCAAGAGGAAAGCCATTGCCCAGTGTACCTAAAATATCAATCGGTGCTCCTGCATGATATCCTGAGAATTCTGCGGTGCCCTTACCTGCTACTCTGTATACAATCCGAATTCTGCGATTCTCCCTATCTACCTCACAGATACTGATGGGGCGTGGCAATAACGTTGATTTATCCTGTGTATATACACTGATAAACTGCCCCGGCTTCGCCTGCAGACTTAAATCCGTTGCTATCCACATATCATAAATGTCCGTTGCAATTTCCGTTTGACTCACTACAACAGTAGTTTCTTTCTTTTTCCCTGACATGCTCTTCCTCCAATTCCTTACATGGTATATTTCACACTAACTACAGTATAAAATAAGAAGGGATGATGTGCAAGCACATCATCCCTTCTCTGTACGATAACCTATTTCTTTTTCATTCAATGTCTCTTCTTCTACGAGAAGATCTGCATAGACACCGCCAGCTTCCTGCAAGCCTTTTGCAATCAGTCCGGCAAACAATACTGCCCCATCATAACGAAGATGTGTATTATCGGTCTTGCCATCAGGATAGTTCTTGTACTCTCCCTTGGAGAAATACATAAACCACTTACGGCTGCCCATTTCACCAGCCTTCTTTAACTCCGTACGGCTCATGCTGTAGAGGTCTGCCAGCGGAACATTACATTTCTCTGCTGTCTGCTTCATAGCTGCTACATAGTCAGAATGGGCACCTATGCCAAGGTGCTTATCATCCACAAAACATCTGCGTTCCAAAGGTGTAATCAATACAGGGTAAGCACCATGCTTCCTTGCCACGTTGATAAAAATCTCCAGATTCTCCATAAATGTGGAAAAAGGCTCTGTATATCTAGCAGGGTCCTGACTCTTCTCATCATTATGTCCGAACTGGATAAACAGGAAATCTCCTGCACCGATTTCTTCATCAATCCTCTGAAGTCTGCCTTCGTCAATAAAGCTCTTGGTACTTCTTCCATTTCTGGCATAATTTACTACTGTTACATCGTCTTTTGTATACAAGGAAAATACCTGTCCTATACCAGTCTGCGGGTAGGTCATAAACTTATTAGTCTGAACTGTTGAATCTGCTGCCCAAAAAATTTTCCTCATTTATTCTCCCTCTCCTTTTTTCAATAAGAAAGGGGGGGCTTAATGTCCCCCCTGAATATTACTCTTTTACAGCTCCGATATTAACACCGGTTACAAAGTATTTCTGTAAGAAAGGATACAATATCATGAATGGCAGGATTGCTGCAATGATACCTGCATTGAACAGTGTATTCTGTGATACATTGTAAGCCGTTGTAGGCGTATCACCGTCCATAATCATGTTTCTTAACTTATACTGGAAGTTAACCTGATCAGGGTCTGTAATGTAAATCTTAACTGTTGTGTAATCATTCCATACTGTTACGGCAAACATCAAACCGATAGAAGCAAGTGCTGCCTTAGACAGAGGAAGAACGATCTTGAAGAAGATTCCCATAGGAGAACATCCATCGAGTTCTGCTGCTTCATATAAGGAATCAGGAATACCTTCAAAGAAGTTTCTCATAAGTACAAGGTTGTAAACGTTCATACCATGCTTGAATACAAGAATCCACATATTGTTTACAAGACCGATCTTCTTCATAACGAGGTATTCAGGAATCATACCACCGGAGAAAATCATTGTAAACAAAAGCATGTATGCAAGGAAGTTACGTCCAGGCATGTTGAACTGTACAAGTACATAACCACCAAGTGTAGATAATACCAGACCAAGTAAAGTTCCGAGAATTGTTGTTACTACGGAGTTAATGAATGGTCTGTAGAGTGCAGATGTCTGAATAATGGTCTTATAACCATCAACAGTAGGATGGCTTGGCCATAACTGGAACTGATATACACCAACCGCATTGAAGGAGTCTACCAAAACTTTCCAGATAGGAACCAGAACCAGTAAACCGATTAAAATAAATACGATGTAGTTTACAACGTCAAAAGCGTGTAATCTTTGTTTACGACTAGGTTGTTCTTTTGCCATTTTCGTACCTCCTATACAATACCGCGGCCACGAGTCTTCTTACTTGCCCAGTTACATACAAGAACAAGGAAGCACCCTACTAAGCCCTTGAAGAGACCAACCGCTGTGGAATAACCATAGTTAGGCAGTGCAATTGCGAATGTCTGACGATAAATATATGTAGAAATAACATCAGATACATCATATACTGCATTGTTATATAATACGAATACAGATTCGAACATGTTCATAACCTTAGCCAGGTTCAGGATCAATACAGTGATAATTGTATTGCCAAGAGCCGGTACTGTTACGAAACGGATCTTCTGCATACGGGTAGCACCATCAATATCTGCTGCTTCGTATAATTCAGGATTAATACCTGACAAAGTAGCCAGGAAGATGATTGTTCCCCAACCTGTTTCCTTCCAGATATTAATAATGTAGAAGATTGGACGCCACCATGTTGTACTTGCAAGGAAGTAGATGTTCTTATCAGCGTCTGTCAGGACTCCCAAATCTCTCAACCAACCATTTACAAGACCTGTACTGGATGGAGATAACAACAAACTGAAGATAGATGCAACTACTGCCCATGACATAAAGTGTGGCAGATATATAATAGTCTGCAAAGTTTTCTTTGCAAAGAGATTTCCCATTTCATTTAAGAAGATAGACACTACAACCGCAGATACGTTTGTAATGATCAACTTAATAATACTCAACCAAAGTGTGTTCTTGAATGCCGTCCAGAATGCTGCTGTAGCAAACATCTTCTGGAAATGTGCAAAGCCTACAAAACTTGGTGATCCTACGGGCTTATAATCGTAGAAAGACCATTTGATACCAATCATTGGCCAATAATTAAAAATAAACAGAAATATCAAAACCGGCAGGAACATTACATAATAGCCCCTGTTATTCCAGATACGAAGCTTCAGCGGTTTCTCTCGAACTTCGACACCTGTAGAAGTCATAACTGTTTTCTTACTCATACCGTTCTTCTTCCTTTCCTACTTCCTCATACCACTTTTCCTACTTGGCCGGATAGAACGGCCTTTACTCTCTCATGAATAACTGTCCTGCTCCGGACAGGAACAGGACAGTCTCATATGTAACTTTTCCGATTACTCGGCTTTATCTTACTTAATTATATCTTACTGATTTAACTCAGTTAAGCACTGATCAACGATAGAACCAACTGTATCAACGTATGTCTGCATAGCTGCTTCAACATCGCCGCCGTCAACTACAACTGTTGTAATGCATGCAAGCTTAGCGTCATAGATTGTACCGGACTCGTTTGTAAATGTCTCAGATACAGGTGAAGCAGGAGCATCTACACAGTTGCTTGTGAAGAATTCATTACCTGCTGCTGCAAGCTCGGACTGGTCAGCATAACCATTTGTTAAATGGCATACAACCAATGCAGGGTCAATTGCATTCTTCTTCCATACAGAGTTAGGATCGTTAGGAGACTGCTTTAAGTGGAACTCACCATCAGCGTACTCATATGTCTTTTCCTTATCTGTACCAGCGTTAATTGTGAATGTTTCAGCCTCTGTAGACCAGTGAACGCCTTCAGCACCATATGTCCAAAGTGTCTGAACCTTGTCACCATCCATCATTGTCTCGATTAATGTATCGAAGATAGCCTGCTCACGGGAATTATCTCCGTCACCGTCATCAATGATAACCCATACAGGAGCTTCTCTGTTGAGGTAACCACCAACAGTATCCTTAATCTCAGCGATAGGAGTTAACTGAACTAATTCAGAATCAACATCATTCTTTACAAGGTTATCTGTAAGTGTCTGATACCAGGAACCTGCCCAGTATGTGAATACACCTGAGGAACCAGTCTGATCATTGGAGAACCACTTTTCACGGGCAATCTTTGTAGATGCTGTAAGTGTTTCAGGATCGATAGCGCCATCAGTATATGCCTGCTGTAATCTTAATAATGCAGCCTTAGTCTCTTCGGACTGGAATCCATCATACCATGTACCATCTTCGCCCTGAACGATTGCTGGGTATGCATCCTGCCAGAATTCAGGTAAGTAGTTGATGTAAGGAGCTTCGTTTCCAACGAAACCTGCTGCAACTACACCATATGTATCGCCATCTACGCCGTTTCCATCAGGATCGCCGTTGTGGAAAGCAAGTAACATATTGTAATAATCATCATATGTCTTAACATCTTCAGCGTTGATTCCAACTGCATCTAACCAAGCCTTCTTAACATATGTAACACATCCGTTACCATATGAGTTAGCGAAGCCGTATAAATGACCTTCACTGTCCATCAGGCTCTCATTAATCTTAGGTAAATCCATACGTGACTGGAAATCAGCGTTCTTATATGCATCAGCCATATCCCAGAGAAGACCTGTAGGTGCATACTGCTTGAACATATCTGCTGACATGATCATTGCATCAGGATAATCGCCACCTGCGAATAAACGTCCAACTGCATCTGTATAACCTGAATGGTCTAACTGCTGGATGTTAAGCTTAACATCATGACCAAGTTCTTCGCTTACAGCCTTTTCCCACTGCTCAACGAATGCCTGCTGTCCATTATCAACTGTTGCTGTTAATGTACCGTTTACTACAATGTTAAGTTCTGTCAGATCATAAGAGGATGTTTCCCCTGTAGATGCTGTTGTAGAAGCTTCTGCGTTTGCAGCTTCTGTAGATGAAGTAGCGTTTGAATCTGTAGCTGTGCTTGCGCTGTCAGAAGAGCTACCACATGCAGCTAAGGATACAACCATAGCTGATGATAAAAGTAAAGATAATGCTTTCTTCTTCATTTCTTACTTTCCTCCCTAATATAAAATTAACTGTTCCGAACCTTGGGGCTGTGCCCTTGCTCTGGAATCAACATATCATTTCCCCTCTTTTAAAACAAGTTACAATTTTTGCTGTCACGTACATTATTTGACTGCGTTTCCAAAAAATCCCCATTTTTCAAGGGTTTCATGTAAGTACTTACATGTTGTTTTTTTTATTTAAAACTGGTACAATACTACTATACAAACTGATAATTTATAATATCATGGAGAAAACCTTGATGATTTTGAATAGAAAAGAAACGAAAAATAATACAAATTCCACAACGGACAAACAGTCCCTCATGCTGCGTATGGTAACCTCTTACAGTATTTTCCTACTGGTCATCCTTATCCTTTTTCTGTATCTGTACCAGTCTACCTTCCGTAACGTACAGCAGCAGTATGATTTTCAGCAGGAATCCACTATGGTCAGTAATGTAGAGCTCTTTGAAAAAGACTTAAAGATTATGGATATCTATTGCCGGCAGCTGCTTCAGAATAATACATTCCGAAAGCTGCTTGCCTTTCATGATCCTGATGACAAGGGCTTTATGGATATGGGAATTGCCCTTGCGACCACGCTTTCTACAGATGTGTACCCTGAAGCACTGCTTCCCATTGAAGAAGTGTACTGTTATCTGCCTAATACGGACTATATTCTGTCTCCCAACTATTTTATATCCGCAGAAAGATACTATAGCTGGATGAAAAGATATGCAAATCCCGAATATACCAACTGGCTGAAAGCACTTTCAGAAGAATCCAATTATTACCAGTTTCTTCCTATGGATAATGTCGCACCGAATTTCAGCAAAAACTACTATATGTATATGGTAAACATGGATGATCTGTACTATATGGATGCCAACGCTGTAGTATGCTTTGTCCTGGAGAAAGAAGAGCTGGCTTCCCTATTTACCACGCTCTCTTCCGACAATTTCGATACGGACTTTATTGTTGCAGTAAATGAGGATAATGTTCCTTTTATGAGTCTGTTATCCAATCCGGATTTCTCCGTAGATAAAATTATGAATCTGCATTATACTAACAATTTTTCGCATAATCATGGTTCACTCACAATAGGAAAGTATACGTCACAGCTTACGGGCTACACATACTACTACAGTTTTCCTGCTTTTAGTTCTACTTCGAGCATGATTACGAAACAGGTGTTATATATCACGTGTTTTGTAATTGCTTTTCTCCTTGGAATCTCTTTGATTATACGGTTTTCAAGAAGAAATGTAGCACCTATCATAGAGCTTGGTCAGGAATTGAACGAAGCCGTGGAAGCACAGAATCATTTGCAGGAAGTGGTAGACAGTCAGCGTCCCATTATCTGTAACAGTTATGTAAGGCAATTACTGACCGGCTTGATTGCTTCTGAAGAAGAAGCTTCTTATATTAAGGAATATCTGAATCTGGTCGGAGAACCTCTATATTATAACTGTCTCTACATTGTAGCATATAACAATGCCGGTGATTCCAGTGAAAATGCGCAGCAGATCCGTTCTTCTGATGACTTCAATCATGTTATCACGAACGCACTGCAGAATTATCTGGGTTCCCCTCTGTATTATTTTAATCCGGCAGACAGAACCTATGCACTGCTTCTGGCATGCACCAAAGAAGATGAAGCCAACCTGATCATCAAAACAAACGAAACGATTGTCCAGCTTCATAATTATCTGCTGGATACCTATGGAATCTGGTTATTTGCAGGTATTGGCAGAAATACGGACAGCCTGACGAATGTGTGGGAATCTTATCAGCAGGCTGTAGAATCTATCAGTTATACCAGTAAGAATTATTTCTTCTTTCCGTATGAATTTATTAAGAAGGATTCCAATGCCTTCTATTATCCACCTGAATTGTCAACGAAGCTGATTCACTTCATTACGACCGGCAATACTTCTCAGGTACTGGAATTATTCAATCTGATTCATCAGGAAAATATCGAAGAACGTTCCCTGCCAATCAATCTGTTGAAGTTCCTGCTCTCTGATATTCGAAATACTCTGTTAAAAGCCAGATTTGCTCTGCCCAGTGGAATTTCCGCAGAAGTCACTGCCCAGTTAGACGAACAGTTCAATGAACACGCTACATTCAAGCTGTGTGAAGATATTGCTCTGACTCTGTGTAAGCTCTTTGCCGTAGAATCAGAAGATACCAATCTGGTGACTGCAATTGAGAAATATATTGAAAAGAACTTTATGGACCCATCCATGGGTCTGAATAAGATATCTGATGAATTCCAGATATCAGAAAGTTATTTCTCGCATATGTTCAAGGAAAAGACCGGCGTGAACTTCTCCACGTATCTGGAGAATATCCGTATGAGCGAAGCAGCCCGTATGATCAAAGAAACAGATATCAGTCTGAACGAATTGTATATCTCTGTAGGCTACAACAATGCCAACACCTTCCGACGTGCTTTCAAGAAAATCTATGGTGTTACCCCAAGCAGCATGCGTGAAAACAAAGCTGACAAATAAAAATAGGCATTCATCAAACTCAAATCTGATGAATGCCCATTTTTTATCTCACTGGGTAAACATTACCATTTACAATGGTATATTTGATAACGCCTGTTAGTTTATTCCCAGCAAAAGGAGAATTAGAAGATTTGGATGCAAATTTGTCTACCGTCCATTGTGCTTTCGGATCAAAAATAACTACATCTGCTGTAGAATCAATTGCAAGATTTCCTGCATTTAATCCATACATTTTGGCAGGATTGCACGACATGCAAGCTAAAAGCTGCATCATGCTTACTTTTCCTGTATCGACCAGATTGGTAATGCCAAGAGAAAGTGCTGTCTCTAACCCAATAATTCCACTGGGAGCTTCTGTCAGCGGCTTACTCTTCTCCTCTACGCTGTGAGGTGCATGGTCTGTTGCAATAATATCTATTGTTCCATCCTGAATACCTGCAATAATCGCCTGTCTGTCTTCTTCCAGTCTAAGAGGCGGATTCATCTTGGCAAGTGTTCCATGCTCTACCACCGCTTCCTGTGTCAGGCTGAAATGGTGTGGCGTTGCTTCCGCATGAATCTTAGTACTTTTCTGTCTTGCCTGACGCACCAGCTCTACGCCCTCTTTCGTACTGATATGCTGTACGTCAAGAATAACACCTGTTTTTAATGCTATATCAAGGTCACGGGCTATTAAATCTATCTCTGCTTCTCTTGGTGAACCGCCAATACCGAACTTCTTCTGTGCGATATCGCTATTTACACCATTATTACTGATCAGCGCCGGATTCTCTTCATGAAGACTGACCGGCACACCAATACTGGCTGCTTTCACAAAAGCCTGCTCCAAAATATCGACATCCAGCAGCGGTATACCATCATCTGTAAACCCAGCTGCGCCCTTGCTATACAAGAGAGCCATATCTACCAGTTCTTTGCCCTGTAATCCCTTCGAGATGCTGGCACAGCTGTATACATGAATCGGAGTATTCTTTCCCTTCTCCAATACATAATCAAGTGTCTCTTCATTATCTACAACAGGTTTTGTATTTGCCATCAATACCACGCTGGTAAATCCCCCCTGCAAAGCCGCCTGTGCTCCTGTATCAATATCTTCCTTATAGGTAAATCCCGGATCTCTGAAATGAACATGCACATCTACAAGCCCCGGTGCAACCACCATACCCGTGGCATCAATTACCTCGCACCCCTCTTCCTGAATCTCACCACATGGTGCAATTCTGGCTATCTTGCCATCTGCAATCAGAAGATCCCCCTTCTCTTCTCTCTTACAGGAAGGATCTATTATCGTTCCGTTTTTAATTAATATCATATGTTATTTTACCTCTCAATTCAGCATTTCATCCTGTAAATACCAAAATACGCTGTCTGAATTTCAGCATTACAGGCTTACACCTTGATTACAAACCAAGTATAGCATACGTATTATCTAAATTCTACGGTCTTGTCGGCAATCCCCTCTGTTTTTATTACCACATAGGGATAAGATGCCACCTGTGCTGCCTGTTCTGATGTCTGCGGTCCAATCAGAGTCGTATCTATCACAATCGTGTTCTCCGTCTCAAATAATTCATTCACACTAATGCTATAGCCACTACTCTCCTGTTCTCCATACCCCACCGCAATATAGAGATCCTCCCCTCTCGTATAACTGATTTGAAAAGGCTTCTCCTTCTTCTCCCCAATCACATCACGAAGCGCATCCGGCTGCTCCTCCTGAGCCACCACCGTAAACTCCAGATCCCGAACCTTCCCCTCATCCTCCTTCTCTACCGCACATCCCCCTAAAATCCCGACTATTGCTATAGCTGTTATAATAACATATGTTTTTATATTTTCCATCGTGTTCTTCACTATCTTTTTCCCTTTCCATCTATCGTTCTATTTATCTTATTCCTATTCTATTACCTTCAATATCAGGTTATGTCTCTAATATGTTGCATTTCATTTCCCCCTATGCTACACTTAATTTCATGTGTTATCAAAAACTAACACGGCGTTTTTCACGTAGCGAGAGCGTGCCTGTGTTGCATTGTCCAAGCTGTGCAATTCGTCCCTCTCTTCACACCTCATTTCACACTTGCCTATATATAAAATTTATGATTGGGGAGATATAACATGCAAAATCATCATAAGAGAAGCTCTTTTTCCGGGAAACTCGGATTTGTCCTGTCAGCAGCCGGCGCCTCTGTAGGACTGGGAAACATCTGGCGCTTTCCATACCTGGCAGCCAAATACGGTGGCGGCATATTCCTGCTCATCTATATCATTCTGGCATTGACCTTCGGCTACACAATGATCATTGCCGAAACATCCATCGGACGTATGACCAACAAAAGCCCTGTTGGAGCCTTCCATTCCTTTGGCAGATCCAAATGGCTGTCCTTTGGCGGATGGATCAACGCCATTATTCCCATCTTAATCGTACCCTATTACTCTGTTATCGGTGGATGGGTCATTAAATATCTGTTTGAATATATACTTGGACACAGTAATAATTTGGCTCAGGATGGATATTTCTCAGGCTTTATATCTACTGGCAGTTCTACTGAAATCTGCTTTCTGATATTTGCCATATTTACTCTGAGTATCATTTATGCCGGTGTCCGCAATGGTATTGAACGTGTTTCCAGAATTATGATGCCAATTCTTGTTGTTTTATCCATTATTATTGCCATTTATTCTGTAACAAGGCCAGGAGCGATTGCCGGTGTGAAGTATTTTCTCATACCGAACCTTCATAATTTCTCATGGATGACAGTTGTCACAGCAATGGGTCAGATGTTCTACTCCCTTTCCATTGCCATGGGTATTCTCATTACTTTTGGTTCTTATATGAAAAAAGACATTTCCATTGAAGAATCTACGGAAAATGTCGAGATATTTGACACAGCAGTTGCCATCATGGCTGGTCTGATGATCATTCCTGCTGTATTTGCCTTTTCCGGTGATGACTCCAATACACTCCAGGCAGGACCATCCCTTATGTTCATTACCATCCCGAAGGTTTTTGAAAGTATGGGGCTTGGTACTTTTGTTGGCATATTATTCTTCCTGCTTGTATTATTTGCTGCGGTTACAAGCTCTATTGCCCTGACAGAGAGTGCCGTGTCTACCTTCGAGGATGAGCTGGGCTGGAATAGAAAGAGATCAACGCTTCTGATTGGTGTTATTATCATTGCACTGGGAAGTCTCTCTTCCTTAGGCTATGGCCCTTTAGCCAAGGTAAAAATTCTGGGTATGCAGTTTCTGGATTTCTTTGATTTTCTGACAAACTCCGTCATGATGCCAATTGCTGCCATTACGATCTGTCTTCTGGTGTCACGTACAATCGGTGCGGAAAGAATCAAAGAAGAGGTAACGAAAGAAGGAAAGCCCTTCCGTCGTAAAAAGATATTTTATTTTATGATTCAATATTTGTGTCCTGTTTTTGCTGCAATTATTCTGATCAGCTCCGTAGCCAATGCCTTCGGACTGATCTCCATGTAGTACAACCCTTGCTTTTATAAGGTTTCTCTACTATAATAAAGAAAAACACGAAAGCAGAAAGGTATAAAGTATGATCCGATTAATTATTGTAGTACTTTTTGTAGTTCTATTTCTGATACTCAGTATCCCCATTATGTTCGTAGAATGGATTATTGGTAAATTCAATCCGGGTGTGAAAGACCGTTCCTCTCTGGCAATTGTCAACTGGGCTTTCCGCGTTGTCCTTTTCCTTGCAGGTACTAAAGTTACTTTCATAGGCCTGGAAAATGTACCTACAGACACCCCGGTCCTCTATGTCGGCAATCATCGCAGTTTCTTTGATGTTGTAATCACTTACACGAAGGTAGCCCGTGTAACCGGTTACATTGCCAAGAAAGAGATCGAGAAGGTTCCACTGCTTCGCAACTGGATGCGCAACCTGCACTGCCTTTTCCTTGACAGAAAAGACATTAAAGCCGGCTTAAAGACAATTCTGGAAGCAATTGAATTGATGAAATGTGGCATTTCCATCTGTATCTTCCCGGAAGGAACCAGAAATAAGGTGGCTGATACCTTTCTTCCTTTCCATGAAGGAAGCTTTAAGATTGCCCAGAAAGCAAACTGTCCTATCGTACCGATTACGATCAATAACAGTGCTGCCGTCTTAGAGGATCATTTTCCCAAGATTCGCAAGGCACATGTCGTTGTAGAATATGGCAGACCTATTTATATAAACGAGCTTGCTCCTGAGAATAAGAAACAGCTTGCTCCCTATGTACAGCAGATTATCAGCGATACTTATTTTAAGAATAAAGAAAAATATGCTGAACTTATGGCAAAATAAAAGAAAGGGCGATTGTCCTTTCTTTCTTATTTTATGGTTTTATGGCTGTAATTCAATGATAAATGCTTTGGTATATCCATTCTTTGGGGATGTCCGAAGCCAGATCTTTCCACCATGCATTTCAACGATTTTACGGGCAATACTCAAACCAAGTCCACTGCCACCTCTAGTGCTTCTCGCCTTATCCCCTCTGGAGAAAGGTTCAAAAATATGTTCCGCTAACTCAGGTTCGATGTTTCTTCCCGTATCCGCTATACAGATTCTGTATTCTTCATCCAGTGTAACACCTACCTTTGTACCGGCATCATTATATTTCAGGGCATTATTGAGAATATTGGTAATCACTCTCGTCATCTGGCTTTTATCCAGCTCTATGGAATCAAGCTTATCTGGAATCTCTATCTCCAGTTCCATGCCCTTCTCTTCAAAATCCGTATACATCATGGCAATGACTTCCCGAAGCAATTCACATACATCTGTCTTTTCTTTATGCAGTGTAAAACCTTCACTGTCCATTTTAATATATTCAAAAAGCATCGTTACCAGTTCACTCATACGCATGGACTTGGCATAAATCGCCTGTAGATATTCCTGTCTTTTCTCCTCACTTAGAGGAATCACACCATCCGTCAGCGTCTTCGCATAACCACATATAGTAGTAATCGGTGTCTTAATATCATGAGTAATGTCTGACAGCATCAGATTTCTTGCCTTATCATATGCCTTTTTCTGCTCCTTCTCCTGCTGTAAAAGTTCCTCTAACTTGTGAGATATCTGAATATAATACCACATAATTGCCAGAACATAGGGCAGTAAGGTAATTGCAAAAAGCACCAGAAAGATTAATATTACACCAAACCGATAGAATCCTTCCCACTTATCGCTGTCTGCCATTGGTATGGCTGATGTGTCAATTCTCAGCTGCCAGGCTCCTGCCATAATCTGCTGTAATTTGTACTGTATAAGTCTGGCTATCTCATCAGGCAGCAAACCGGCGCATACATAGAGAACGATCTGTAGCATTAATAATAAAATACTGCCCTCACTCTCAATCCCTACTTCATTGATATGTAAAACTACGAAAAGCCCCGGCAGAAACTTACGGTACACTATGCCAATCAGCTCCTGCGATAAGGCTATAAAAATCAGGGCAATCAGAAAACGTTCAACCAGAAACCATTTCAGTGATTTGTTCATACTGTGTTCTCCAATCGGTATCCTAATCCACGAATGGTACGAATATACGCATTTGGATCTTCTGAAAGCTTACCTCTCAGCTTACTGATACACACCATTACATTATTATCGTCTGTGTAGAAAGCATCTTCCCAACCCTGTTCATAAAGCTGCTGCTTGGTGAATACTTTATTCGGATTTTCCATAAATAATCTCATAATACGAAATTCCACAGAAGTCAGATCTATCGTTTCTTCACCCTTTTTCAGAATACAGGAATCTACATGCAACGTCAGATCTCTCACCTGTAATATTCCTTTTGGCTGATTCTCTCCTGCTCCCAGAGAATAGAACCGCCTAAGATTGGATTTGACCCTTGCCACTGCCTCAAGAGGCTGAAAAGGCTTCGTAATATAATCATCCGCCCCCATATCAAGCCCCAGTATTTTATCAGAATCATCGTCTTTTGCCGACAGGATAATGACAGGAATATTGCTGTTCTCACGTAATGTCTTCAATACCCGGTAACCATCCAGCTTCGGCATCATGATATCCAGAAGCAGAAGATCCGGTGCTTCTTTCTCAAGAAGCGACAGGGTCTCAAGACCATCTGCCGCTTCTACTACATGAAATCCAGCCTGCTCCAGATACAGGTGCAGAATGTCACGTATCTCTGCTTCATCATCTGCAATCAAAATTGTATATGCCATACAAATCCCCATTTCTTTGCACATTTACTGTGCAACACGAGTCAAAATTGAAGCAGTCTGTAATTTTATCTTATAACTGCATCATTGTCGTTGGAACCGACTGTGCATCTGCCAGGTCTTTCCGGCTCAATCTGCTATACAATGCTGCATCTGTCAGATTCACATATGGTGCTACGTAGAAAATCTCTGCCAGTCCACCGGTAATGCCCCCAAGCATATGCCACAGAATGAAAGACAGATCCAGTACGAAAGCATCCCACTTCTGACCATCCATCATATCTTTACTTCTCTGCAGGACTTCCTGATATGTCATATCCGGATTCTCCCCCAGAATGTAAGGTACCATACGGTACTGATAGGCTTTGTAGATACCTGGGACAATAAATAACAATGACCACAGTACCACATACAGGTCCTTGAAGAACATCACTTTTACGCCATTCTTGTAATTATGGTCAAAGGTATATCCCACTTCCGCAATTCTGGCTGTATCGTCCAGGCTCTTTACCATAAAACGGTTGATACCTACCTGAACAGGATTCAGCAGTAAAACATCCAGTGCAATCCCTATTGCAAGCACTATTGCTGCAACTATCAGAACCACAATTACAGTGAAAGCAACCGCAACAATGTCCTGAGGCCTTATATCCATCTGGATATCATCCAGTACCGCTTCTGCACCTTCCCAGTCTACATCATCATTTTCATGCTCAGTGAAATGCTCCTTTACATTATCTGATGCCATATCATGGATATCACTTCCGCCGCCGGAGATTCCCGAACTGCCCAGTCCCCCACCAATCAGCATTCCAATCAGTGATACCAGTACAATCTTCCAGTAGTTACGTTTGAGCGCTTCCTTCGCTCTTTCCTTTAGTTCTTTTCTTGTCCACATCATGTTACATCTCTCCTTTATATACATCCATCATGTGCTTTTTGTTCTTTGATGATATTATCATAACATGACTTCCTTAAAGAAAGAGAAGTGAACCCTTAACCAAACCTTAAACCCCATCACGCCAGTATCTGTGGTATCTGCTTCACCACTTCTTCAAAATGCATACCATGGGAAGCCTTTACCAACACAGTATCACCTGTATTGAGAATCTCACCTAAATGCTCCAGCATGATGTCCCTGTCTTCAAAATAGTAAGCCCTGCTGTCGGATTCTACAGCTTTCACGCCATCATACATATGTCTGCACAGATTACCCACGCAGATCACACAGTCAATTTTATGGTATGCCGCATAGGTTCCAACCTCTTCATGCAGAGCCTTCTCATTGTTCCCCAGCTCAAACATATCTCCAAGGATTGCGACCTTGCGGGTATTTGCCATACTTAACAGATCGATTGCCGCTTTCATGGATACCGGGTTGGCATTGTAGCAGTCATCAATGATTGTTACCTTATCCTCATGAATGACGTGGCTTCTTCCACCAACAGGCTCTACGGAGCTTATTCCTCCCGCAATCTCTTCATCAGACAATCCCATCACAGTCGCTACCGCCGTAGCAGCCAGGGCATTGTAGACCATATGCTCTCCAGGGAGTGGAATCTTAACACCAAAGGTTCTTCCTTCTCTATGGATATTGGCAGTACTTCCTGCGAGCCCCTGGTTCACATAATCTGTTGCATATATCTCATTCTTACTGTCTTTTCCAAAGAAAAGCGGACGTTTACCGTGCACCTCGGTTACTGTCATCAGCTTATCATCATCACCGTTTAAGCATACCTTACCATCCGGCTGCATGAAGTCGAAGATCTCTATCTTGGCTTTAAGAATACCATCCCTGGTTCCCAGATTCTCCAGATGGCACTGTCCTATATTGGTAATCACGCATACATCCGGCTGTGCAATACTGCTGAGACGATGCATCTCACCAAAATCACTGATGCCCATTTCCAGTACAGCCACTTCGATATTATCTCTGATACGCAATACCGTAAGGGGTAAACCTATTTCATTATTAAAGTTTCCTTCAGTCTTTAATACCTGATAATGTGTTGCCAGTGTTGCTGCAATGAATTCCTTTGTGCTGGTCTTACCCACACTTCCGGTAATTCCCACTACCTTGATATTGAGCTGTTTCCTGTAAAAGGCAGCCACATCCTTGAGTGCCTGAAAGCTGTCTTCTACAACGATATATGCTCCTTTTGGGTTTTCGGGTGCTTTCTCGCAAATTACACCAAGTGCGCCTTTTTCAAAGACAGCGTCAATAAAGGTGTGACCATCCACACGCTCGCCTTTTGTAGCAATAAATACATAACCTGCTTCAACCTTGCGGGAATCCAGCACAACGCCTGCTGCTTCCTCTCCTACATGCTGCTCTGCATTATGTAAAGAACCATTGACTGCTTTTGCGATGTTCGCCAACGTCATATTTTTCATGTTTTTTGTCACACCTTTCTCTTTTATTCTGCTTCGTTGTATTTCTCCAGGGAGATTCTGATAATTTCTTCACACAGAGCATCAAAATCTACTCCTACCGCTGCTGCTTCCTGAGGCAGCAGGGATGTAGGTGTCATGCCCGGAAGTGTATTAGCTTCCAGACAATAGAAATGATACTCACGGTCCATACGGAAATCTGCCCTTACATAAGTATGCAGGCGAAGTGCCCTGTATACTGCCTCTGCACAACGCTGCATACCCTCTGTTACTTCCTCTGGCAGCTCGGCAGGACAGGTCTCTACAGTAGAACCAGCCTGGTATTTATTCTTATAATCATAGAAACCTACCTTGGGGGCAATTTCGATGATTGGCAGTGCTTTGCCATCCATGACACCAATGGAAAATTCCCTTCCATCTATGTATTCTTCAATCAGGACTCTTTTTTCAAATGAAAATGCCTGCTTTAATGCATCCTGCAATTCCTGTGCATTCTCTGCCTTGTATACACCAACACTGGAGCCGCCTCTGTTGACCTTAACGATACATGGATAGGTATCCCATTGTGCCTCCTGTCCTACAGTGAGGGTAATTCCCTTTGGTGTAGGAATATCATATTTTATAAATAATTCCTTGGAGATTACCTTATCCATAGCAAGGGCGCTTGAGAAATAATCTGTTCCTGTATACTTGATGTGCAAAAGGTCAAACATTGCCTGTACCTTACCATCTTCTCCATTCTGTCCATGCAGTGCAAGGAATACAATATCACTCTGCTTACAGATATCAATGACATGAGGTCCTACTTCATTATAAGGATCGTCCTTTCTCATGGCTCTTACCTGCCTGATATCAGGATTCTGGCTGGAGATTGCCTGAATGCTTTCACTCCAGTCTTTCTTAATGGCGAATACGTCTGTATAATCTGCGCCATCATAGCCAAGATACAAATCCACCAGAACCACCTGATGTCCACTCTTTACCAGAGATTTATAGATCATCGATCCCGTTACAAGGGATACGTCTCTTTCTGTACTTGTTCCACCTGCTAATACTGTTATTTTCATATTAATTACCACGCCTTTCCATAACCTTTAAACTATTGTAGTATACTGTTTTTTGCTCACGTTTCCTATCTTTCTGCCCGAAATAAACACTTTCGGTATACCTCACCGCACTATTTGAACAGTATCTTAATTGCCTGTATCATCCAACAAGTCACTTAAAGCAAAAAGCAGAATGCCATTCCACTCCGGTGTACGATTCTGTGTCTTCTCCGCTTCCATCCATGTACCATCTTCCCCCAGATACCTGCTGCCTTCCTCATTCCTGCCTTCTATATAATGTATGGTATTCTCCATAACTGACGCATATTCATTGCTCGGTGTAATATAGTCAACGAAACAGATCAGCAGTATCTTATGCAGATTATCGGACATATCTCTTGTGTATACACCGAAATTATCCTTTCTGGACGCAATGCAGATTTCTTCTGTCTCACTTACCAGCTTCTGCATCAGTCCGGAGCAGATACCTCTATCCGTATTACGCTCTGTCCCCAGATAGACTATCGCCCCATAAAAGGAAAACCTGTCTTTCATAATGTCTGCTTCATGCTGCTTCAGATAAGATACTACTACTTCCTGACTCTTCGAGTCTCCTTCTATCCGAAAACGCTGCGCTGCTGCATAGAATCTGGCATTTGCCTGTTTACTGTTGCTTTTCTGCTTCTCCATCCAGTTCCAGGATTTCCGTGAAGCGTCCAGATATGCCTTGGCTGCTTTCGCATCATATTTGCCAAATACATTATGATACATTGCCATAATACCACAAAATACAGCAGTTGCTTCATAATCTTCATAAATACTTCCCGTCTCGGCATCCTGTACCGATAACATCCAGTCTGCTGAGTTAAGCAATTGAGGAACCAGTGTCTTGTTCTCTTCAAATACACTGCCGTGACACTGTAATGCCAGCAGCATGGCATGCATGCCAAATCCCAGATTGATAATGCCCTGTGGGCTTTCTTCATAAGTAAAATGCTGTTCCTGCTCCATCAACGCCTGAAATAAGTCCCGATATACCTGCTCTCCTATGGAAAATGTATAGGATCGCCCGATTCCATCTGTTTCTATATAATATGTACCTTCCTCAGTAAAGTCAGAGAAATCACCTTTGCTGACAGTCTGTGCGCCCGATTCATCATATGCAGTCTTCGTGATGGTACCGGTATAGACAACCTCTCTGGACTGCTCCTCTGCAATACGAAACTCATCCGAAAGATGCTCTCCAAGGAAAAGCACCTTCTTATCCCTACCTGGCAGATAGCCTTCTCTGTCCAACAGTACTCTTACTCTGCTTACGGGAAGCTCATATGTGACCTCTGACTGATACAGGGGCTGTGATACGGTCTGTACTGATATATTATTAGACTGTGGCTGCCCCTGTACTGTGGCTGCTGCCGTATTGCCGCAGCCTGACAAGAACATACAGACAGTCAAATACAGACAAAGTAATCTTTTTCTTCTCATTTACGTACCTCAATAACAATTTTCTCCTATTGTACACGCATTTTAATGACAAGTAAATACGCAAGCCTCTGCATTCTCGTTTCGATATACGATCTTGCCATCTATAATCGTCATTAGCGTATGGGTAAATATCTCCATAGGATTCCCATCATAGACTGCAATATCTGCATCTTTACCGACTTCCAGGCTTCCCACTCTGTCTGATACTCCACAGATATCCGCTGCATCAATTGTAATTGCTCTATATGCCTGCTCCATATCCAGTCCATTCTTGACACATAGTCCTGCACACAACGGCAGTGACTGAATCAATGAGACCGGATGATCTGTTGTAACTGCTACTTTTACACCATGTCTCGCCAATACGCCAGCTGTTTTAAAAGCCATATTCTGCACTTCAATCTTATTTCTGCTGGCAAGATCCGGCCCTACGATTGCAGGAAAGCCTTCTCTTGCGATCTCTTCGGCGATCAGATGTCCCTCACTGCAATGATCCAGTGTCATCCGAAGGTGGAATTCATTGGCAATGCGGATTGCGGTGAAAATATCATCTACTCTGTGTACATGCGCTTTTAAAGGAATCTCTCTTCTGATGACAGGAACCCAGGATTCATAGTGGAAATCATAGGGTACTTTTCCCCTTTGCTCAACATATTGTGCAGCCCTGGTCAGCTCCTGCCGTAACATCCCTGCAATTGCCATACGTGTTGTAGGTGAAATGCCCTGTCCCGCATAATTTATCTTGGGATTCTCTCCAAATGCCACTTTCATTGCAGATGGTGATTTCATGATCAGATCATCTATTCTCCTGCCCTTGGTCTTAACGACTGCGAACTGTCCGCCTACCACATTGGAGCTTCCCGGACCGATCATTGCCGTAGTGATTCCTGCTCTCACGGCATCATCAAAAGCCGCATCCATCGTATTGATTGCATCAATTGCCCGTAAAAAAGGAGTAAGCGGGTGGACGGCCTCATTGCAGTCGTCCCCCTCCTTTCCCTTCTTCTCCTCTGTAATGCCCATATGGCAATGTGCCTCTACCAGACCGGGCATAACCAGCTGATGCTTCATATCTATCACTTCACAATCCGCTGACTGGGGCAAGTTAATCCTGGGCGCTAATTCCAGTATCTTACCCTGTCCAAGCAGGATACTCCCATTTATGACTCCTTCTGGCCCCATTGTACGGATTGTTGCATTCTCTAATAACAGCACATTTACTCCATTCTGCTCAGCGGATTCACTGGCTGTCCATCCTTGGTCAGCTTAAAATACACATTACTGCCTTCTACAGAATAATAAATGGTGGGCTTGGCAACTTTACCCACAATATCTCCTGCCGATACTACATCACCCTCTGCTAATGTGATATCTGTCAGCTGTCCATAGGTAAGCTCATATCCATTTCCAAGGTCAAATAAAATACTGTTTCCAGTCTGGGTATCATAATATACCTTCTCTACTACACCGTCTGCTGCTGCTGTAATCGTCTCATCCGGTGTCGCTGCAATGACAATGGCAGGACTATAGCGGTATTGCTGCATTGTTGCAAAATACACTGCCTTGTCCATGCTGTAGTTGACCAGCACTTCTCCTACAATAGGCCATTGCAGTACATCTCCTTCTCCAAAGGAAGGTTCTGCCACAGCATTTTGTGTCTCTGGTTGTGCAATGACAGTTTCCTCTACAGGGTCTTCCTGCACTACAGAGGATGGCTCTCCTGCTATATCCTCACCGAATCTGGCATCTGTCATCTCATTTCTGCCTGCATTTCTAAGGTCTTCTTCCTTTTGCCTGTCATTGGTCACGCCTGCTGAATTCGCCTCAGTATACTGCGGGTCCACATCCATATCATCATTCTGACTCAGTTCCTGGTCATTTCCAAATCTCTCATCAGCCAGCTGCTGTTCCTGTGCCTGCTTTTCTATCTGAGCAAAATCTATTCGATTGTCATCCTCCCCGGAATCTCCTATGGACGCCATATAGACTCCCGTCAATGTAAGGGCTGACAGCACAAAGACAGAGGCTGCGATCATACACACCTTCTCCTTCTGTAAAGGACGCTTGTTGTTACGTCTGTTCATACTAACACCTTGCCTTTCTCTAATCTGCTTCTGGGACGTAGGTACAAGTACCTCGTATTAGTATGATTGCCTGTATTTCTAAATCTATTCACATGCATTATATCTTTTATCCAGCATTATATCTTTGTAAAAATATTCCAGTATCTGCCGATATTCCATTCCCTGCGCATCCAGCCTGGCTCCGTAACACACATCAAACCCTATCCCATGGCCTATCCCTCTGGTTCTTATCATAATAAGGTTCTCTTGTTCCTCCCAGTCAAAATCGGGCGACCGTAGCTCCATTACCTGACACAGAGCATCGGCTGTCAGTACCATTTCTTCTCCAGTACAATGTATAACCTTCACATATCCACTATCATCGCGTTCCAGCTCCATATCCTGTAAACTGTTGCAGAATTTCCATCCGCTGATTTCTTTGATTCTGGCATAAAAATCCTTTTTGCGGTAATGATATTGCAAAAGATATTCTTTATCATAGAGATTGTCACTACAGTCCACACTTTTTAAAAAGGGCAGTCCCGTATCTCTGGTTTTGCCACTGCTCATATAGAAAAAAGGAGCAGGAATCACTTCTCCCTCATACGTAAGTACGATTCCTGCCGTATCTGCTGCTGCCTGCTGCATATGATCTGTTATTTCATCCCTGCATGCCATTCCTGTATCCTCAAGGATAAGCTGTCCCGGTCTGTTCTCCTGCTGCCATTTATAGACCAGATTGGTACGGCATATGACAGCTGCTGCCCGGCACAGTTCCTCTCCCTTCTGATCTGCCAGCATAGAAGCCATCATAAAGGGCAGCACCTCCTCCGGGTCATAGCAGTAACTTCCATTCTGCGTCTCCACAATAACAGAAAATCCCGCCGTAGAAGCCATCCTTTCTTCCCTTTGTGGTCTTTCATCTTCTGCCATAAACAGATTACCGAGCAAAGGGAAGCATAACAGGATTGCCAACAGGCGGGGTAATTTCTTCATATATACCTGCACAGTTCGTTATTGCATAGTATATGCATCTTATTTTTATTTATTCCTGATTCGTCGGATTCCACTTATTAGTTTATCAAACAAAACACCGCATACTATTACTACGGTATTGTCATATATAATTCCAAGTACAAGGCTGACCGCAAAAGCAAGCACCACCGTTACGGCAATACCACCTGCACAGCCAAATCGTAGTGCAGTTATGTGGAATCTGCCCTGCACGATGACAAATAATGCATACCAGTGGATCAGGATAATTGCATAGCTGTATCTGGAACATAAACGGATAACTGCATTGTCTTTGCCATCGAACCAGCTCTTATGGCGAAGCATCAGTGCAAAGATACCACAGGAGAGCAACTGCAACGTAATGGCATTATGATAGACATAATTCATATTGGCAGAATTGATAAATACAACAATAACCGACACAATAAATGCAACAACAGCTGCTGCCATGATTTTCTTATCATAGCTTCTGGTCTGGTCTTTTGTCATAATATATCCCATAAGGAATACGCCTTCCCATCCGGCAAGGAAAGTAGATATGCCAAAACCAATTCCTGCCAGCGGCAGATACAGCGTTAATGCGTTGCATACCAGAATAACAACCGCCATTGCAAACAGCATTTTATCAGTAAGATGCTGCATCATAACACGGAAAAATGGTGTAATCAGATATAAAGCAACTATTGTATAAATCAGCCACAGATGCGGTCCTACATCCGGTGCGCCCGTCAGGATTCTCTTAAATGCCGCACCCAGATTCTTCGGTGGCAGGAAGCCTACCTCATGATTCAGAGACAATAACAGTAAATAATATGCAATTAAAGGAATGATGACTTTGGATGCCCTTCTTATATAGAAAGAACCCACTGATTCTTCTTTATGGGAGTTTAGCAAAAGTGCGCCGGATAACATGACATATATCACATTACAGCTCAGTCCAAGTGTCAGACCACCTACCAGCAACAGCCGCTTCCAGCCAGCATCAGCCAGATCCACCATCGGGGAACAGGCATGAGCCAGTATAACCAATACCGCTGCCAGTACACGCATATAATCCCAGCACACCTCTCTGGATGTCTGATTCTGATTCTTCCCTGATAATTGCAGCATATAATTGTGTAATCCCATTTCCCCGGCTCTTACCTTATGCGCCCAGAAGACAAGCAATATGGCAAGCAATGCCACAGGACAATATATAAGACATTGATGTAAAGTACCTGCTGATATTACCGGACTAACCTTAGTCTCACCTGCATATACTGTTATTTCATTTAATGTAAAATCACCATCTATATCCAGTCTGAAAGAATCATACTCACCTAACGGTATTGGAATACAACAAAACGTCCTGCCGGACTCTATAACAGTCTGAAAAGAATGTTTCTCTGTGTAATTCTCTCCGGCTTTTGCATAAAAGACCTGTACCGGCAGATCCTCACCGCTATTGGCACGGCAAAGGATGCGCATTCCTCCCACTGTTCCTTCTGATTTCAAATATAACTGCGGATCTTCACCGGTTACCCGGTAAGCATTATCTTCTACCTCATAATTTGATACGCCCACATAGGAATCCTCTCCTATCGTAGTCTCCAATCCCTGAAAGGTATATTGATAATCAAGATTCTTCCAGAAGATGACCGCCCAGCTTATCAGTACGATAACAGTCAGTATTTCCCATTGCCTGTGTTTTTTCATATTTATTGACCATGCCTTTCCTTCCTTTGTAAGCCCATACAGTTTCAGTGTATCAAAAAAGGCAAAAGCAGTCCATTACTTTCACCTTTTTTTGATACACTTATTATAGCTATTCTGAATACACTTTAATAATTCTGTAAATCCTTGGCAAGCTCGTAGATTGATTCAAATATCTGCTTGCACTTGGCAACCTCTCCCACTGTAATATTGGAATTATCAAGACCTTCTCCTGATGCCGCAGCTACTTCCTGACTGGATGCCGACAGCTGTGTAATGTGGTCATAAATCGTATTAGAGGATTCCAATGTCTGTTCCATACTGTTCTTGACATCATTAATATATTCTGCAAGAATCTTTACTTCGCTTTCTACCTGTGCAAATCTCTCCTTACTCTCTGTTATCAGCTCATTCTGTCTTGCCACACTATCAACAGAATTGCTGATACTTTCATTGGCACGCTTCGTATCTTCATTTAATTCCTTGATGATATTGGTAATATTATTGGATGCTTCCTTGGTATTCTCCGACAAAGTCCTTATCTCTTCTGCGACAACAGAAAATCCACGTCCTGCCTCTCCTGCCCTTGCAGCTTCAATGGATGCATTCAGTGCAAGAAGATTAGTCTGGCTGGATATACTGATAATGGAATCCACAAATCCTGCCACCTGTCCTACCTTCTTAGTCAGCTCATCTATCACTGCTTCTGTTGCAGCACTGCACTGGCTTACATTATCTGCCTGATTACCAAGCTCCAGCATGGAATTCACGCCCTCTTCTACTGTCTGGGATACCTTATCGGAAGAACGTATCATCTCTGAAGCAAGACTCTGCGCATGTTCTGCATGCTCCCTGATATCTCCTGATATCTCTGCCTGTCCCTGGATTGCTTCTGCAGTACTTTCCGTACTGCCTGCTATGTTTTCCATAGAAGTATGGCTATTGGAAAGACTTGTCTCCAAAGTATCCATCATATCCATTGCTTCGCCAAAATGTTTCATGATATTATCTGCCACCTGGATCATAAGGTCATGGCTTTCCTTCTGCTTCTTTGTACGATGCATGATCTCGTCCGTATTTTCCTTATTGAACTTAATCAGAAGGCCGATACATCTGATAGATGCATACGCAACCAGAATACTAACCAAAACACCGACAAACCTTGTCGCCCCACCGACTCCGTTATCCATCATACCGGAAATGTGAATGATAAGACGCAGTATATTTGCAAACACAACTACGGCATTGCTCACGATAAGTGTCTTTATATCCAGGTATACAACCGTAGCAAACAAAATAGGAAACGCATACATGGCATTATCTTCTGTCGTCGATACCAGTCTGAGTATCAAATATACTGTCAAAGCTGACCCTAACATTGCATATTCACACATACGGCTGTTTCTCTTGATAACAAAAAAGACTACATTGATAATGATTGCGAGCAATGCACTAAACAACTGCAGATACGATGCCATTGTTACCTGCCCCGGTGTGGCTTTGATAAATGCAACTAATGACAAAAATACATATGCCATTATAACTGTCAATACAGGAAATATTACTGTATTGGCCCTTTTATATTGTTCCTCTGTCACTTTTTATTCCTCCTGTTGTTTTTAATGTACTCTCGGAATCTTCTTCAAGCGAAGCATTCTGAGAGTACATTTTATTTTTTTCATACATATCCTTTTTTCTGTATATAATAATACTACTATTTTATTCTCTTGTATACATTTTTTGAATATTTTTTGTTTTTTAAATCATTAACTGTCTAATCATTCTTTGAATCATACACTCTACAATGATGAAATTCCGGCATCAATTTAAATAAAAAATAAAAAAAGAGGATTGATTTATTATACGCTTAATTATTATAGTATTTACTTTATTTTTTGTTCAAACTATGTTATATTTTAATTAATAGAAATTTCGGAAAGGACGTGACATGATGCTGTATTTTCAATCTGTTGGCGAAGCAGAAGCTGTATTTAAAGCACTCAGCACACCTATGCGACTGAAGATCATGGAAATGATCTATAAAAACGACTCCCTGAGCATGAACGACCTGGCTGAAGCCCTGGGATTAACAAACGGTGCAATCTCCATGCATGTAAGTAAGCTGGAAGAAGCAGATCTGGTAAAGATCAAAACAACCTCCGGTAAAAGAGGTACTATGAAGATTGTCCGTCCCAAATACGACAGACTGATGATTGACCTGGCTCCTTTAAAAGAACCAAGGCACTGCTATACAGACGATATCCGTGTAGGCTATTATACTGCATGTCATGGTACTCCGACCTGTGGTCTTGCTACAAGCAAAGAGATTATCGGTTCTCTTGATGATCCGCGCGTTTTCTCTTTCCCGGACAGATTTAATGCAGGTATTCTATGGTTTGCAAGCGGATATGTGGAATATAACCTTCCCAACCATCTGCAACCCGGTCAGACTTTGAATGAATTGCATATTTCTTTTGAAATATCATCTGAGTGTCCTAATACCAATGAAGATTACCCCTCTGATATTTATTTTTCTATCAATGATATCCCTCTTGGTATGTGGATCAGTCCTGGTGACTACGGTGCCAGAAGAGGTTATGTATCACCGGCATGGTGGCCGGAACCTCTGAACCAGTATGGTCTGCTCAAGACCCTGATCATCAATAATGAGGGGACTTTTATGGATGGCACTAAGAAGCTCTCCAATATAACAATTCAGGACCTTAACATTGACTATAACAGCTATATCACTTTTCGTTTTGAAGTGCCTAAGGATACCGCTAATTGCGGCGGCTGTACCCTGTTCGGAGAAGATTTTGGCGACCATAATCAGGCAATCCGCATCAAAGCCTATTATGATGAAGAGAATGAAACAGAAACAGCCAGTCAGAAATAATCATAAGCCCCTGCAAAGAATGATTTTGATTCTTTGCAGGGGCTTATTTTACTTAGATCCCCATGCGGTAACATTATTACCAAGTACCGTAAAGGTCATGACAACTTCACGTTGCTTCTGATTAAAATAAAGCTTCTCACTTGGCATTTTTAAGAATACTCCCTGATATGTTATGTCCTCCAGAGTAATGGTCATATTGGGGCTGCCTTCTTCATAAGTCCAGCTTCCTGTCAATTCTCCTGTCACACTGCCATCTTCGTTCAACGTAATATGAGATGGCTGCATGATTCCTACCGTGGCTTTTCCAGCCTTCTGATAATAAGTAGTTGGTGTATGAATAATGAATTCATATTCACCACACATCTGCTCCATATCATAACCGGTCTTGGATATATGCTCTCCTGTATATTCATACGGTGCTGCCACAAGCCAGCCTGCTTCATTGACAAAAAGCTGCTGCACTCTGACCTCATGTGCCTCTGTAATGCCATTTTTACCCTCGGCAAAACGACTGTGATATACCATGTAAATCTCGCCGTCTTCACTGACATAAGCTGAATTATGTCCCTGTGCGACACGGGTCTCACGGTTGCCCGACCAGTCATAACTGCCCATAATACGAACACCAATGTTGGTAAACAGATTGTTCTCCTGGCTGGTATAGACTGCAGAATTACCTGCTTCATCCACGTATGGACCTGTTATGTTCTCAGAACGGAATATTCTGATCTGATAGCCGCCTTCTGCTACCAGTCCACCGTAAGAAAGGAACAGATAATAATAACCATCCTTATAAATAATGAACGGTCCCTCACCGGATACGCTGCAGCCACCCGCCAGTTTATACCCATAATAGGCGTCTGACTGATTCGGAACGGTTTCATAGGTTGTCGCATAATCACGCAATCCCGTCTCTTCATCCAGTTTTAAGAGATAGATACCGCCAAACCAGGAACCAAACACCATCCACAGGTTTCCTTCCTCATCATAGGTCACACATGGATCAATGGCATTAAGCTTCGTGTTGGTCGTGGACTGATATCTGGTCAGATCCGCTCCCTCACCTAATACCTGATACACATCTGTAAGCTCTGCCGGATGCTTGTCTCCTGCATCAAATCCAGAATACACCACTGGACCTCCATATGCATAAGGTCCTTCTATAGAATCTGCTGTCAGCATGACGATGACAGAATTCCAGTCATCACCATTCACACTCATATACATGCAGTATTTGCCCATTTTCTCATTATAAATAACATCCGGCGCCCATAGATTACCCTTCAGCTCCGGGTTGGTATCCGTCCTGCAATAGTTCTCCCATTCCCTGCCGAATAACTCCGGGTATTCAGAATTAATATTCATGGTAAAGCTCTGCCAGTTCATCAGATCTGTACTCTTTGCCCATGCCATATGAGAACCAAATACATAATATGTTCCCTTATCATAAACTACCGATGGATCATGCACAGTTACTCTGCTTACTGACACTTCTGTCATTTCCTGTGCTGCTTCCTCCTGCTGCCTTGTTTCCTGCACTGTCTCCCCCTCCTGCGTTACACTTTCTTCTATAATGCCTGTCTCGGCTTCCTCTTTCTTGTTTTGTTCCACCGTACCTGCACAGCCACAGCAGCCTATTATAACTGCTAATATAACTGCCGTTATTTTATATGAATTTCTCATTCTACGCCTTTCTGAAAAATGGGCATCAATTGATGCCCATTTTCATCACCCATTCTTAGTAATTCAATTCAATCCCGATCATTGCATAAGCTTCCTTGGCAGCTTCCAACGCAGCCTTGTTAGCCTCATTGCCTTTCTGCTCAAGCTCTGCTACGAAATCGTTGGCGTTCTTACCCTCTATGCGAACCTGATCTTCAACACCTAATGTATCGCCTACTGCGAAGTAAGAAGTGCTCAGGAAACTGGAGAATCCAGGAATCTGGCAGTCACCGAAAGGAACCGGATTCTTGCAGTTTGCAAAGAAATCATCGAAGTACTTACCATATTTGGTATCTTCATCAGCAGTTACCAGATCTTCGCCATTTACAGGATCAAATACGGACTGATAAGTTCTTGTCTGTGCTGTAGGATAGAAGGACTGCTGGAATTCTTTCCAGATCTCTTCATCCATTGTAATAGGGCAAGGCATTGCCTGTCTGTATAAAGGCAGCTCTGCATATGTCTCTACATCCTGATAAGCATCTAATTTAGCCTGCCAGCCTTCTACACCCCATCCCATCCATTTGAGCAGTTCATATGCTTCTCTTGGATGCTCTGTAGAAGAAGAAATACCACCAAAGTCAAGTACGCCAAATACATAGCCATCATCACTTACAGGTGTTGTATAAGGTACCCATTCCATACCACGGTTTCTGTAATCCGGTGTATCAAAGAGATTCAGATATGTCCACCATGCATCTAACTGGAAACCAAGCTTACCTGTGTAGGCAGCCCACATTGTTCTGTCTCCTGTCCAAGCTTCCATCTCATCTGTATCACCATAAGGTGCATGATACTTGCCATTTACCAGCTCTGCCCACTGATTTACACCGGCTGCCCACTGTTCCATGTTATAACCTGTGCCATCCCAGCCAAATTCACCGATACAACCTGAACCGTGAGCGACTGGATAATAAGTTACCAGTGAATGATACTGGTTGAAACCATAAGTTCCTGCATCTGTATTGGTTGCTGCCTTAAAGGAATCAATCATCTCATCCCAGGTCCAGTTCGTAGAAGGTGCTTCGATATTCAATGTCTCAAATACGTTCAAATCACAGTAAATAGCATCCGGGAAGAACTTGATCGGAGTTGCCAGCTTCTTATCTGTTCCATAGTATCCCAGCTTTGCATTATTAATAGAAGGCAGGATATTCTCATTCTCCGGATCATTCTCCCAGTATGGTGTCATATCACCCAGTAATGCATTGGAAAGGGCAAAGTCACAGTTACCAAGGATCATGAAGCAATCCGGCATCTGTCCTGACTGTACCAGATTCAACAGTGTATCGTTATAGCCATCTGTTGAGAAAGCCTGTGTCTCTACTTTAATATTAGGATATTTTGCCATAAAAGCATCTGCCACTGCATTGACAAGCTGTTCATTATCAAAATGCATATAAGTCAGTGTGATCTCATCTGTCGTCATTTCCGGCAATGCAGAAGCCTCTGCCTCTGCTGCTCCCTCTGTTGCTGTGCCTTCTGTCTGCGTTGTTGATGCATCAGCCTGTGTCCCATTGTCTGTTGTCTGCACCGGTGCAGCAGAGCTGCCACATCCTGTCAGCATTCCCGTTACCAGAGAAGCTGCCATCATCATACTTACTACTTTCTTCTTCATTTCTTTTCCTCCTTAAATTTATTGATATATTAACTGCTCAGATAATGCTGAAAAACGCTTGCGTTTTTCCTGTATGAAACTTAGAACTTCTTCATGAAAGAGCCTTTGCTCTGAGTGAATAGAAGTTCTTTTCATACTATTCCCCAGTGATACCGGTTCTGTCTACGCTTTCTACGAACTGCTTCTGCAATACGAGATACATGATCAGCAGTGGCAGAATACTTAACATCGTACCCGCCATTTTAATAGATTCATTGATATCCACCATACCGCTTCCTGCTACACTTCTGGCTGTATTATAGCTGTTTTCAAAGTTCTTGAGTGATACGATAAGTGAACTCCAGTGATATCCCGGGCTGTTATTGGTAAATGCTCCTACCACGTAGAGCTGTGTGAGGTAGGACTCATTCCAGTACCATACAATAGAGAACAGGAACACGACCAGAATCGCCGGTGCTGCACTGGGCAATGCGATTTTATAAAAAGCCTTGAAATGTCCTGCTCCATCAATCTTTGCCGCTTCGATCAGTACCTTTGGCACTTGACGGAAGAAGTTATAAAAGATCAATATAAATATCTGTGCTTTCAGCCCCTGTCCAAACAGAGCCGGAACAACAAAGGCTTTGAGGGAATTGACCAGTCCTGCTTTGGTATAAAATACATAAGTAGGCATCATTGTTGCCTGTGGCGGCAGAATAAAGGAAAAGATCAACAGTCCAAGCAATATTTTCTTTCCCTTAAAATCATATCTGGCAAATCCGTATCCCACGATAGAGCAGATCACTACATTAATCAGCGTGGGAATCCCTGCGATTAACACAGAATCCTTAAATGTTTTCCAGTAATCCATGGATTTCAGTGCCTGCCTGTAGTTCTCCACATAGAGCTGACTGGGAATCCAGTTGATTGAAGTATCCAGCAAATCATTGAGATTCATAAAGCTCTTGCTCACCATATACAGGATTGGATACAGATAGATGAAGCCAATACTGATCAACAGCAGATATACCACTGTCAATTTACCGGTTCCCTGTGTATCCTTGGAACCAAAAATAAATTTCTTGAGCTTATAACGCATCTGCTCCCGCTGCCTTGGAGTAATTCTCCTGATTTTATGCGGATTTTCTGCTCTGCTTGCGTTTGTAGCGCTCATAGCGTCGTTCATGGCGTTCACCTCTCTTTCTGATCTTCTTCTCCAGACGTTGTTCCTTCTTCAGTTCCCGTCTGTATTTCTTCGCTCTTCTCTCGTAAACATCCTTCCTGCCAACGATCAGTACTGCGAAAAATGCTACCAGTGCTGACTCGATCACCGAATACAGCCATGCCATTGCTGATGCATAGCCATAACCTCCTGTTGCCGAGAGCATCGTATCATAGATCAGTACGATCAGACTGTTCTGCTCATTATTTGACATAAAGATCACGGTATAGATCACATTCAGCAGAATCATAGGTTTAATAGTCGGAAGCGTGATCTTCCAGAAACATTCCCACCCGGAACCTCCATCAATCTTGGCAGCTTCATACAGTGAGGTGTCAATCTTCTGCAATGCAGCAAGGAATATCAATATCTGTACTCCTGCGTACCAGAGCAGTGTAATCATATTGTTAAATACACTGGTCAGACTCGTTGCCAGAATATTTGGCAGATATTCGTCCAATAGCTGCTCTATCATTGTCGCATTCATCATAGGAATGCTGGCTGCCTCCTGGTCTGCAAGCTGCTGCATGACCGGACCGCTGGCTATGATGATAGGCAGGAAAAAGATCATTCGAAACAATCCCCTGCAGGCGATCTTCTCATTTAACAACATCGCAATGATCAATGCAAATGCTACAATGACCGGAACTGCTATCAGCGTTTCTGTCAGATATGTCTCCAGTCCCATGATAAAATCTGGATCGGTAAGAAATATCTGACTGTAGTTTTCAAAGCCTACATAGAGCTTCGCCATTCCCTGTGGGAGCAGCTTGATCTTATTGAGTGAATACTGAAAGGATTGAATCATAGGCCATGCTACCAGAGCAAGGAAGCCTATCAGCCACGGCAGGATGAACAAATATCCCACCCGGTTTTCACGGCGTTCCAACTGTCCCGGTTTTACGACTCTTTTGCCTTTTTCCATACTCATCACCTCCCAATCACATAATCAGATGCTTCCACTGTAATGCCATCTGTGCTCAATGCCTTATCACTATAATTAATATAAATTGTGACGCCATTGTCATAAGTTACTTTGACCAGACCATTAGCCAGCTGCTCATGCTCATCAATATAGCTTCCCGCTACTGCCTCATTTACAGCTTTGAGTTCTTCATAGTAACGGACGATCTGTTCCTTGTATACAGAATACTGTGAAGTATATACATCACTGGAATTGGTATAGATCAGTGCCGACGGGTCTTCCCAGGTCAGGTAGAAGGAAGGATAGATACCCGTTTCCACCAGTTTCAGGAAATATTCCCTCTCATTGGCTTCAAAATTCACATAGTCGCTGTACATAGGCATTATGCCTTTTAATACAATAGACAGAAAAGGAACGCTCTGATCTGTATAGATATAGTTGGAGTCTGCCGTAGGCATATCCGTCATTGCTTTGGTATACTTCCAGTAGCATGCAGCCGGAGTCTCCAGCAGAAGCTGCGTATTTCCGCTTAACTCTTCCAAAGTCCTGTCATAGAGATACTTGGATACAGAACGTGTCTGCATGGTATCACCTAATGTATAAGTAAACAGTGTATTACATACTCCGCCAAGTGCCAGTTCATGAATATCCTTCTTTGCCAGATTCTTCTGCAACGTCATCAGATTCTCATAACTTTTCTGGGGTGTCCAGAATACGAAGGTATCATATACTGTCTTGTATTCCTCTTCCTCATACAGACGTTTATCCATTTTCTTCACTGTATTGAAAGTCGTATTACCAGTCTCTGGATTGGCTCTGATACCATCTGTATACAAATAAAAGTCAATGCCTTGCTCTTTACTGTCTGCAATCAGTTCTTCCAGTGATTTCCTGCCGCCAATACTGCTGTCCACATCCAGTTTCGTTACAGGAAGTGCACAGATACCGCCGTCCTGCCAGCCTTTATACTGTGTCAGGATGTCTGTCACGCCTCTGGCTTCCAGCTCATCATAGATTTCTCTGATATTGTCTACTGTCGTTACAGGTACTGCCTTTTTCCAGAGCATCCAGTTCTCAACATCACTGCCCAGGAAGTCCAGTCGAATCCTGAATTCATCTTCCTTCTGGGATAACTCGCCCTTTTCCAGCAGGTAATTACGATACCTCTTGGCAAGTCCTGCATAATCTGCTTCTTCCTCTTCTACGAACAGATAGCGGATTTTGATATCATACTGGATTCTGTCTGTTACCTTCGTTACTGATCCACCGGAATTAGAGGTAGGCTGAATATAAGTAGTACTTTTTCTAAAAGAAGCCGTTACCCAGTTATAGTCAGAATAAGCACCATTTGGAGTCGCATAGATAGATGCCTCTTCCTCTCCGTTCTCTATCACTGCCAGATATCCCATACCGTCAGTTGTATGTACCATGCCATACACTGGTGCAAGAATCTGCTCCGGGTCATTGTGTGTCTCATATTGGCTCCACAGAAGTGACAACACATAGGATTCTCCAACACCTACATCACTGCCATACACCTTCTGGACATATCCCGAATCAAATCTGCCTTCCTTATCATCCAGATAGATCAGTGCTCCGTTACCATCGGGTACAAACATATAGCCATCTACTTCACCCAGTTTCGTATTACCAAGCAATGGAAACAGGTAGATATTGCCGATTTTTTTGTTCTCTGCATTTTCATAGATAGAATTCTCTGGAATATAAGCAGTAATGCTGCCGTCATCATAGAGTTTAACTTCTACTTCAAATCCCAGTTCGTATGAAGGATAATCCAGACTGGCATGAAAGCCGCCGGGAATCTTTTCTACCGAAACTTTGGCACCACTGCCCTCCAGACCTATCTTCTTCTGCATGGTATTGGTATCTTCCTGAAGCTCTACTACAACACCGGACTGTAAGAATCCTTTCCAGGTATCATTAACCTTGGCAAGGCTTTCCTCATCCCGCACTGTAGATTCCATGACAGCTCCTGTCTTTTTATTTCTTACCAGAATGGACAATGCCGGTTCATACAGATATAACTCATAAGTGTCGTTTGCCGCCACCAGTGTATGTCCTTCCAGAGTCGCCTGTTCTACTGCCTTATCACTCAATGCCGCCACCGGTTCTGCAATCTGTTCTTCCACATCTGCAAAAGAAAGCGAATCACTGCTGCCCGAATTGGTCACTACATGATAAATTGCTGCCGCTGCGACTAAAATGACAATCAGGATCACAATTGTCAGGACTCTGCGCTTTAATTTCTTTTTAGTTTCCAATTCGATACACCACCTCTCGTACGACTGTAATTACGAAGTCGATTACCTGTGAGAATAACACATAGATGATACATACCAGCAATGTCAGGATCAATACGGTAAAAGCCGTGATCGCCAGTGCTTTGGCTGTCTCTCCTACTGTGAAATTATTGATTTCCTTTAATGTCAGCAATATCAGTATCACTACCCAGGTCCAGACTATAATATTTGCAAAAGAGATCAGGAACACTTCGTTATACGTCAGGACGTTACTTAACAGAATGACAAAAGGCTTGATGACAATATAAGGAGTCAGGCAGTATGCATAGGCACAATACAGATCCTTAAAGAAGCCTTCGCCTTCATGAATCGTAACGACCAGATAATTGCAGGCTGTCAATCCAATAAAGATAACCAGCACCTTGCCAATATCTGTAATCAGATCATATCTGCCTTCCCTCACTGTCTTCACCAGGAATCCACTGCAATATTTCTCCAGAATCGAGATCAGAATAAACGTACCTAGTAATATATTGGCACACCACCAGGAATTCTTGCCCTCTTTCTTCACACCGTAACAGCCGTCCATCGGATGTCTCATAAAGTACAGACTGTAACGAAGCTGTCCCAATAATATATGCTCTCCTGTCTGTGTTGTGGGACGATTAGCATATTTCTTACGATACAGAGACTTGCCGCCCCGAATCAGTACAATCACGGCTGCTATCGCAAGGACTGCTGCTACCAGATAATTACGGATCCAGATATTTCTGACTTCCCAGAACGCATCAGAGTATCCTTCAAAGGATTTGGCAAGTCTGAAATATTTCAAAGCCTGCTCATAATTTTCCTCCTGTAAATATGCATGACCCATTGCCTGGTTCGCATAGTCAAACATACTGTTCATCTGCAGGACTTTACTTAGCGGTTCCTTACTCTGTGTATACTGTCCTTTGGAGAACAGATACAGTGATTCATGTAACAGGTTCGTAAATTCAGTGGGTTCAAATATATGAATCTGCTTCTTATCAGAATCCAACAGATATATCCTGTCATCCTCATCCACTGCGATGGCTTCTACTTTATTACACAGACCTACTCTTTGTCTGCCGTCATCTCTTCCGCCGAACATGAAGAGCAGTTCGCCGTCTTCGTTATATTCATAGATATATCCATCCGAGTCAGCAACCAGAATATTGTTATAATTACCAGTCGTAACTGCTGCCGGAAGATCTGCATAGTACGGATCAGAGTCCAGCAGATTCTTACCTGCAATGTTGAGCTTCTTTAAGCTGGTTTCCTTATCACCCTGCGTTACTGTATAGATCAATCCCGTATCATCAATATGCAGGTTGGTCGGTGTAGAGGGAATATTGCTCAGCATCTGTGCCCTTTGCGCATCTGTCAGAATCACTCTCTGAATCATCTGGAAAGGACTCAGTGACGTATAATTTGTTCCAAAATATCCAAGGAAAGAGCCGCCCTCCACCGGGCTTAACTGAACGATACCATTCATATTGCCTTCACAGATGATGTACATGGTTCCTGTCTTATTGGCTACTACCTTCGTTGGCTTAAAATCCATGCTGTTTCCATAAATCGGAGAATCGGGTTTGCCGTACTCTGCCGTCACATTACCCTGGGCATCGAATACAAATACCTTCTTTGCATCCTTATCCGCTGCATAAACTGTGCCATCCTCTGTGACATACACCCCTGTAGGAGTCTGTAAGACGCCCTCACCGATACTGCCTACCTGCTCTCCATCACGGGAGCAGATCAGAATCACATGCGCACCGGCATCTGCGATATAGAGATTACCGTCCTTGCCAATTGCCATATCCATAGGAGATACGAAAGCTGTCTCCCCCACTTTGGTAATCGCCGCCAGTGGATTATAGGCTGACTGTGTTTCCAGAACATAGCCATAACCATCTACTGTATAAGTCTTATATGGTGTCTCTGCAGAAGCTGTCATACCCGCCATCATAACCAGACACAGGAGCATTGCAAAGATTCTTCTTAATTTTTTCATACTCTGCCCCCTTATTTGATGCCTGAATGAGCCATGGTATTCATAAAGCTCTTTCTCAGAATTAAAAAGATAGCCAGATTCGGCACAAACTGAATCAATACACCTGCTGCCAGAATACCCTGTCCTGCTACGTTATTATTTGTATTAGCCAGTGTGTTCAGGTAAAAAGCCAACGTCTTCATGCTTTCATCATTAATATAGAGGTTGGAGCTTTCTACATTCGTCCACGCTGCCTGGAAAGCCAGAATCGCTGTCGTGGCAACTGCCGGTTTGATAAGCGGCAGAATAATGGAGCGGTATATCTTAAAGTCGGAAGCACCATCCATATAGGCTGCATCCAGAAGTGCATCCGGTATCTGGTCTATGAACTGCTTTACAAGGAACAATCCTACAGGCATTGCCAGAAGCGGCAGGATATGTGCCAGATAGGTGTTCTTAATACCAAGTGTATCAATAACCAGATATCTGGGGATCATAACGGCTACAGATACGAACATCAATGCGGTATTATTAATCTCCATTAATGCATATTTACCTTTGAAACGCAGCTTCGACAGAGCAAATCCCGCCATTGATGAAAACAGGATCGACAGAACCACGACTGCGCCTGTCACTATGATACTGTTAAATACATAACGGCTCATGGGAATATTGCTGCCTGCGGATGCCTTAAACAGCTTGGTGAAGTTATCCAGTGTCGGCTTATGTACCAATATCTGCGGTGGAAAAGCAAACAGCTCATCCATAGGCTTAAATGCATGGCAGACAATAAATACGATTGGAATGCACATAAAGATCGCAAGTGGCAGCAAAATCAGAATGATCTTGATCTGACCTGCTTCAAATTTACGGGGATTGATATTACTTCCCTTATATCCAGCCATTCTCTGCCACCTCCTTAATCCTCTCTGAACATCTTTCCAAAGAACTTGGAAAATGCATATACCATCAACAGTAATACGACAGATACCGCTGCCGCATAACCCATTTCATAACGCAGGAATCCATAATCTTCAATATGGTTCACAATCAACTGACCTGCGTAATTAGGTGTCGGGTTCGTACCTGAGAGCTGTACGCCGATGGCGCCATTCTGAAATGCTCCTACGATTGCCATAACTGCACCAAACAGCATCTGGGGCTTCATCGTAGGAATCGTTATATAGATCATCTCCTGAAAACGATTTTTCACGCCATCAATAGCTGCCGCCTCATACAATTCCTCATCTGCATTCAGGATACCTGCAAGCATTGCCAGAAATCCTACTCCCATACTCGACCACAACGCTACAATAATGATAATGGGAAGCAGATATCTACTGTCCAGAAGCCAGATGATCGGAGCATCGATCACACCAAGCTTCATCAGCCAGCTGTTGAGATAGCCCATCTGATCGCCGGAGAATATGATCTTCCACAGTACGGTCATTGACGTAGCACCTGTCATACTCGGGGAATAGAAGATGACAGTAAGGACAGTGCGGGGAACACTGCTTAGCTGTGCCAGCGCCCATGCTACCAGAAAGGACAGGATATATCCACCGGGACCAACGATTAATGCATATATGATCGTATTGGGCAATACCTTCTGCATAAAGATATCATCTGCTGTCAGAAGGTTAATATAATTGAGGAACCCTTTAAAGGTAGGCATCTGTATCGTATCATAGCTTGTAAATGAAAGACCGATCGCTACCACCATAGGGATGATGATAAAGGCAGTAAACAGGATCACATAAGGGGCAAGGAAGCCATATGCCGCTTTATTGCCATGTTCTCGTCTGGCTGCTTTTGTCTTTTTGCCTTTTCTTAACTGCTGTGCGGTTGCTGTCATAGCTTACCTGCCTCCTTTCTGCGCTTTACTGTTTTGAATGATCTCATGTACCTTCTCAATAGTAGGTACTTCGTATTCTTTCACAGTGACTCCGTTCTCTATATAGCCAAACTCCTCCAGCTTGCGAAGTGTCTCTCTCTTGATATTCTTCTGTGCATCATCCAATGCCTCTCTGACATTGGCACTCTTTGCTCCCAATACCACCAGATTATACGCATCTGATAACTCACGTTCTACCATGTAGCTTGCCAGTGCTCTGGGTGCTTCCATCGTCCAGGTAAGCTGTTCGGATATCACTTCCTTATCATCACTGTCCCAGGGCAGTTGCGCAAATGCTTCACAATTGGCTGTATTCCAGTAATATTCATCACCATAGGTAATCTGTAGTCTCTGTCCAAACTCAGCCTGAACCTGAGCACTGGACCACCATTTCACAAATTCCCATGCCTGCTCTTCTCTTTCAGGGGTAGAGTTAAACAGGAAGGTACTCTCCGCACCTGCTGATGAATATCTCATTACTTCACCATTCTCGTCTTTAACTCCCGGTATCAGTGCCACACCCCACGAGCCATCGATCTCTGGTGCTGCATTGGAGATCAGATTGTACGTACCAAAATCTGAAATTCCAATCGGATAGTCTCCATTTCTGAAATGCTGATAGAAATTGGGCACATCCTTTGGCAGATTATAAATAGTAAACAGATTTGTCAAAGTCGTGAACCCTTCTACGACCTCTTCACTGGTGATCGTCACATCCTCTACATAAGTATCATAGAGTCTGCCGCCACTCTGGAAAATAATCGGTGTCGTATCAAGGAAAGTCTTCATACCAACTGTCCTTGCAGTAGGATAATAGAAGTTCAGACCTCTCATCTGCAAATCCGGCAGCATTGCTTCCACATCCTCCAGTGTATCGGGTACTTCCAGTCCCAGCTTATCGAGAATGTCTTTTCTATAGAAGAGCACCTGGAAATTCATGGTTTCCGGTATTGCATATACACTGTCATCAATAACATACGGCATCAGCAGACCTTCCGTATATCTTCCTGCCACTTCTGCAAAATCATCAAACTGGGTCAGATCCTTTAATGCACCTCTGATACCTAATTCAAAAGGAATCGAATAGTTGACTCCTGTCGCTACATCCGGTGAATCTCCAGAAGCATTGGCAAGCACCAGTTTCGTCTGGTCCGGCATCAGTGACAGGTCTACTTCTATTCCAGTCTGCGGTGTGAACTCTTCTGTGATCATCTGCTGCATGATCTCCAGATGTTGTCTGGAACGATTCACAGATACCTGTAAATGTTCCGGGTTCGTATTGGAAGAGGAATATGCCTGTTTTCCAAAGGAAGTACAGAATCTCACGATACCAAGTCCTGCCTTCACAAATACATTCTTATGTCTGGGAAGCTGTTTTGCTGCATCCTCCTGATACAGATAGATACTGTCCAGTGAAAAATCATTCCCGTTGAGACTGTCAATCAGATTTGCCAGATGCTGATTGACGGAAGAAGTACTGGTTGCCAGTTCATCAATTCGATATATCAGTTCATCCGGCTTCTTTGCCAGACTTCTCAACTGATTCTCTGCAATGGAGATAGAGGAAAAGGCTGCTATCTTTTTCTTATCCGGATTATACGTGCGGGCTTCTTCCATAACTGCCGCCAGTTCATCTGCCCATTGTATAAGCGTATCGCCGATTCCAGGAATATAACTCTCCAGCGAGAAATCTCTGTATTTATCTTTGTTCGTACCTGCTACCTTGGTTACTTCCAGTGAAAGGTCATTGACCTTACCCATGATCTGCTCAATCGTTTCCAGTGCATTTCTAAGTGGTTCCATGCTGATCTGCATGGATATCGTATGCTGACCTGCACCTAACGGTACGCTGATCTTATTTCCTTCACTATCCAGTAAGGTATACAGATTGTAGTCTTTTTTATAAGCAAATGCACAGTTCTCAAATTCTGTATTAGGCAGTTCTCCATCAATTCTGATATTCATGAATACAGGAAAGTCTGATTTATCGGACTGGCTGTAATGAAAAGCCAGATAGTAATTGCCCTCTTTTTCAACCGTAAACTGATAGGATATCTGCTGTCCTCCTTCTGAGAAAGAGGTAGAATCCACAGTATTCATGATTCTGTTGCCAGCCTGATAAGGATACAGGTTCGGATCATATTCGCAGGTGGCATGAATGGAAGAAGCATTTCGGTAAGTAAAATCCTCAGCCTGAATCTCAATAAAGCCATCACCTTCTGCCCTTTCGCTGCCTGTATAGGCTTCTACCTGTGGTTTGGCTGTCAGTTTGAAATTACCAAGAAGCAGGGTTCCTTCTTTTAGCGTGACAGTCACTGTATGTCTGCCCTTAGTCAGCTCAATGCCAAGAGGTCCACTATAGCGGTATGTAGAGTCCATAATGTATTTGTTCTGCCATTCATAGACCTTATCAGGAATCCCTACGACCTCATTACCATAGCTGTCATAAGATTTCTGCTGCGGTGTAGACCACTGACTCTCAAGCACCTGCTGGCGCATCTCATAGAACGGAAAGTCTCCATCTATCATGAACTGCGCCTCTACCGGAAGAATGGTATCACTGTCAGCCAGATAATCAAAGCACATATAGTAAATGCCATCAGCAACAACATTCAGCTCCAGTTCTATGCTGCCACGCTCCCCTATCTGAACTGCTGATGTATATCCATAATCGTCTGTAAAAACCGCATCCGTGCTGGTGCAGATATCCTTAATGGGGTATTCTATATCTCCACCTGTATACTCTGGTAAAGCATAGCCGGCACTGATCTTCGTATAACCGTTATCAATTCGTTCACTGGCATATCCTTCTGTTACACTGCCTGTCGTCTGACTCTCCTGCACTGTCTCCTGTACCGCCATAAGCTGCATGGGTATTGCTGTAGCTGCCATACCTGCTGCCAGTCCCAGTGCCAGTATACGTCTCCAACTGCGAAGTGTTACCTTTGCTCCGGTCATCTTACGCTTCCTCATGCCTTCAACCCAACCTTTCCATTTTAGAACCTGATATATCTTTTACTGCACCCTATAGTAATCAATCGCATCTTTTCGTATGAAATACGGTTCGTTTTAATTTTGAGTTAATTATTATAGTATTTCCTATATGTTTGAATTTACGCCACATTATCGAAAAAGTCAATATATATTTCCGTTTCATTTGTGCTCTTTGGCATGAAAAAACCACCATTTTAGGCGGTTTCTCGTAAGATTTATTAGATTAGACGAATTTTGCATACATCTTTTGTGCAAGATGAACGAAACTTCATTTTACTGTTTTATATTGGAGTGAAAGTTTTAGTCTCTTTTTTCAATGTTGCTTTTACTTTTATACCTGAATGACTCCGCACAAGCTCAATATAATGACCAGTACACCAAGAACAATTCGATACCATCCAAATACCTGGAAATCGTGTTTCTTGATATAATCCATCAGGAAACGGATCACAACTACAGATACGATAAAAGCTACCAGTGTTCCAACTGCGAGGATTGCCAGTTCCATTCCTGAGAATGCAAAGCCAAACTTCAAAATTTTTAATAAGCTGGCTCCAAACATAACCGGAATCGCCAGGAAAAATGTGAACTCAGAAGCTACGGTTCTGGATACACCGATCAGCAATGCACCTACAATCGTTGCACCTGATCTGGAAGTTCCGGGGAAAATTGCAGCGATGAGCTGGAATACACCAATCATAAGTGCTGTCTGGAAGGTAATGTCTTCCAGTCTGGTAATCTTCGCCTTTTTACCCTTATTACGTCTCTCGATGACGATAAATGCCACACCAAATACGATCAGTGCAATCGCAACAGAAAATGCATGATAGAACAACGCTTCAAATACATCATCAAAAAGCAGGCCTATGACTGCTGCCGGGATACATGCCACTACAATCTTGCACCACAGCATGATCTTATCCATCTCTATCACCGGCTTGGATTTGTCCTTGAACTGGAATGGGAATATTTTATTCCAAAACAACAGTACAACTGCCAGAATCGCACCTAACTGAATGACTACCAGAAACATTTCCTTAAATTCCGGTGTACAGTCAAGCTTGACGAACTCATCCAAAATGATCATGTGGCCGGTACTGCTGATAGGCAGCCACTCGGTAATACCCTCTACAATACCAAATAATATGGCTTTTAAAATTTCAATCATAATACTCCTCTTTCTTTGCGTTTCTCATTTAAAACGACATTTTCTATGCATTTAAGAACTTCATCATGTCCTCATAGCATGCTTTTGCATCTTCATAACCCAATTCATAGAGTTTTTCCAGTTTCTTTCTGTCCTTCTCGATTCTGCCTATGTCATTTGCTTCCTTAGGACGAATGACAAAAGCACAGCCATGAGCCTTCTGCCCCTCGATAAATCTCAGTGTATCATTATAGGCATTATGTCTGTTCGCCATCAATTCATACAGCTTGGGATAATTGGTATAACGAAGCCTGATCATTTCAAGCTGCGCTGACGGTGCAGGCTTTCTGACATAATCTGTCTCTTTTGTCAATATCACAATATTCTTCGCATTGCCATCCTTAATTGCATGACGTATTGGAATCGGATCAGCTATGCCGCCATCCAGATACGGCTTGCCGTCAATCATAACAATCCTTGATACCAGCGGCAGGGAAGCAGATGCACGCACATTGATGATATCTTTATGCATCTCTTTCATTGGCAGATATTCTGCCTTGCCAGTCTCCAGATTTGTCACAACTGCGTATGCATTTCCCTCATATCTGGCTGCTTCCTTATAGTCATAGGGCAGAAGCTTATTGGGAATCGTATCATAGCACATCTTAACATTGAACAGATCACCTGTTGTCAGCAGACTGCGCATGCTGCAGTAATTCTTATCTCTGAGGTAATCCAGTGATACATGATAAGCACGCTTAGGCTGCCTGGATATATAGCTGCACAGATGGCAGGCTCCCGCTGAGACACCATAAACATTCTGAAAGTATAAATCCTTTTCCATAAAGAAATCCAGTACGCCGGCTGTGTAGATTCCCTTCATACCGCCGCCTTCAAGAACAAGTCCTGCCTGAACCATCGCCTACGCCTCCTTCTTTCTGTCTGGGTACTCTGTTTCTACGAACTTACGAAGTGCAGCCAGTGAACGCTGTACCTTCTCTGTATCAATGCAGTAAGCCATACGGAAGAATCCCGGACAGCCAAAGGAATCACTGGGTACAAGTACCAGATCATATTTCAGTGCTTTCCGGCAAAAGGCAGCTGCATCTTCTTCCAGCGCTTTGGGGAAGATATAGAAGGTTCCACCCGGTTTCACACAGGTAAAGCCCAGATCCATCAGCTCCTTATAGATAAGGTTCATATTAGTTTCATATACGGACAGATCCGCTGTTTCTCCAAGTACCTCTGATACTGCGATCTGGATAATAGATGGAGGGCAGTTATGTCCAATTCCTCTGGATATCTGACTGCACATAACGGATATCAGCTCAGAATCTGTACACTTTGGATTGGCTGCTACATAACCGATTCTTTCACCAGGCAGTGATAAGGATTTAGAATAGGAATAGCAGGAGAGTGTATTGTCGTAGAACTTAGATACATAGGGCGCATCCACACCTTCAAATACAATCTCACGGTATGGCTCATCTGATACGATAAAGATATCGTGTCCATATTCCTTCTGTTTGTCATTCAAAAGCTGTGCCAGCTTCGTCAGTGTCTGCGTAGAATATACAGTACCTGATGGATTATTGGGTGTATTGATGAGGATTACTGCTGTATTCTCATTGATCATGCTCTCCAGTGCTTCAAAGTTAATCTGGAACTGTTTTGTGTCAGCCGGTACAACTTTAAGAACTGCTCCTGTCCTGTTCACATACTGCTTATATTCAGGGAAGAATGGGGCAAAGGTAATGACTTCATCTCCGGGCTTGGTCACAACACGGATTGCATGTGCGACTGCACCTGCTGCACCTGTTGTCATAAATATATGCTCTGATGTGTAATTCATGCCATAGGTCTTATTCAGATACTGTGCAAGTCTCTCTCTTACGTAGGGAATTCCCTGTGACTGGCTGTAACCGTGTAATTCCATAGGATTTCTCGTTTGCAGCAGTTCTATCATCTTATCTGTAAATACCTGTGGTACAGGTACGGAAGGATTGCCCAGACTATAATCAAATACATTCTCATAACCAATTTCTGCTCCGCGTTTTGCCGCCCATGCAGACATCTCTCTAATAACTGATTTACCGCTTAACATTGCTTTGTAATCTTCTGATACCACTTTATGCCCTCCTTGTAATTGTTTGTTCTAGTTGGGGTATTGCGAAACGGGGAAGGATAAAGAATGGGACGAAGTGTGCAGCTTTAACAATGCACCACAGGCCCGCTCTCGCTACGCTGCCTCTCGTAGCGGTACATAAGTGTGCATGCGCCTACGGCTTTGCGCACTAAGTACCGACGGATGCAGAGTGCCTGCTTATGCATTTGTTAAAGCTGTACACTTCTGTATCCATAACGGGCGTTTCGCAATTTTCTGCTAGTTTTTATAATACAATGGTTCCGAATTGAGGTGGATTTTGAAAAATCCACCCAATTCTGCTTATCGGATTTATTATAGCATCGGGGATATGTCATGTCAAAAGAGAGCTAATTTCTCAGCTCTCTTTTATTGGACGGGTTACAGTTCGCGTTGCTCACGTAACAATGGCTTGTTTGCTTGTTATGAGTTGCATTGCTTATGTAACGGGAGTTTGACACTTCTTTTTCCACTATTTTAATACAAATCCCTTATTTAAGCCATTTACGGCTTATTTTTTTGTCAAATTTTATGTTTTACATAGTGCTATTTTGTACGCTTTGTGGTATAATAAAGAAGAAAGAGCTTTCCCAAAACTCCAACTTTGTCCATCCACGTAACTCAAAAATCCTTTACTATGACTGTACCAACTATTATTTCGAGATCGAAGCGGAAGATGGCATGAAAAAGTATGGCAAAAGCAAGGAACACAGACCCAATCCCATCGTAACCATGGGACTTTTCATGGATGCAGACGGCATCCCGCTTTCCTTTGATCTGTATCCCGGAAACCAGAACGAACAGCTTACCCTGAAGCCTCTGGAAACGAAAGTGCTCCGGGATTTTAACTGCAGTGAGTTTATCTTCTGTTCCGACGCCGGACTTGGCAGTAAAAATAACCGCTTTTTTAACAGCTTCGGAAACAGATCCTATGTGATCACATATTCCCTGAAAAAGATGAAAAAGGAGGAACGGGAGCTGGGCTCCTGCCGACGCAGTTCAAGGTTCCAGGGTCTGATAAATTCATAGACATCTCTACGTTGGATGAGACCGACCCTGAAATGTACAACACTGTTTATTACAAAGAATACCCCATTGTCACGGGAGATATGAACGAAACCGTTATCATCACATACTCGCCGAAATACAAGGCATACCAGCAGAGGATCCGGGCTGGTCAGATCGAACGTGCCATAAAGATCATGCAGTCCCCGGATAAATCCAGAAAAGGAAAAAATCCAAACGATCCTTCCCGTTTCATTCAGAAAACAGCAGTTACCAGTGACGGAGAGATCACACAGAAACAGTTTTTCCAGCTGGATGAGGATCGTATCCGGGAAGAAGCCATGTATGATGGCTTTTATGCCGTTGTAACTAACCTGGAGGGGGATGTCCGTGAAGTCATCAACATCAACAAACGCCGCTGGGAGATCGAAGAAAACTTCCGGATCATGAAAACCGAATTCGAAGCAAGACCTGTTTTTGTAAGGCAGGAAGACAGCATAAAAGCTCATTTTTTGACCTGTTACATCAGCCTTCTGGTATACCGGCTGCTGGAAAAAAAGCTTGGAGAAGAATTCACCTGCAGCGAAATTTTGAAGACGCTCTGGAAAATGAATATGACCCTGTTGTCCAAAGACAGTGGCTACATTCCTTCCTACAGGCGCACGAAACTGACAGATGCCCTGCACACAGCCTTCGGTTTCCGAACGGATTACGAATTCATCTCAAAGGCAGATATGCGGGCAATCATCAAAGAAACAAAACAGAAAAAATAGCACAATTTCAAAAATAGTACATATCGATGCAAAACCAAAAACAGCCACACCCCTGATAAACACTGGGGTTATGGCTGTTTTTGGCTTTATAAAGTGTCAAAGATGGGATTATAGCATCGGGGATATTTCATGTCAAAAGAGAGCTGATTTTCTCAGCTCTCTTTTATTGGACGGGTTACAGTTTATGCGATTGTTGAGGCAATAAGGGTCATTTTGCCTTGCAGGTCTACTTTGCCGTAGCCGCTTGGAAGGATGAAGTGGTCGCCCTTTTTGATCATTTGTCCATTGATGAGTCCATCACCGTCGATGACGCTCATGATCAGGAATGGGTAATCCTGTGTGATGGTAAATGGTGCTTCTACATCAATTTTCCATACTTTATAGTAATCACAGGAGATGAGCAGTTTCATCGGGGTAGGCATTGCTTCGATCTTCTCTGCGGAGAGGATGCTGTCTTCTACGGACTTGGCTGGAACAGTAATCACATCAATGCTCTTGTCTACGTGAAGTTCTCTTGGTTTGCCATTGGAGAGTCTGTCGTAATCGTAGACACGATAGGTAATATCGGAGTTCTGTTGTGTCTCCAGTATCTGAATACCGCCTTTGATTGCATGCACTGTACCAGGGTCGATCTGGATAAAATCGCCTTTCTTAACGGGTACTTGTCTGATGAACTCATTCCATCTGCCTTCACGGATCATGGAGTTTAATTCTTCTTTAGTCTTGGCATTGTGTCCGATGACCAAGGTAGCTCCTTTGGGTGCATCGAGGATATACCAGCACTCCGTCTTGCCAAGAGAGCCGTTTTCATTCTTAGCTGCATACGCATTATCAGGATGTACCTGAATACTTAAATCAGCCTTGGCATCAATGATCTTGATAAGGAGCGGAAATCTGTTGTTATCCACATTTCCGAATAATTCCGGCTCTTCTGTCCACAACTGGCTGAGGGTTTTGCCTGCATAAGTACCTTCTTTGATGGTACAGTCTCCGTTTGGATGTGCACTGACTGCCCAGCACTCACCGGTATTATCCCCTGGAATATCATAATGCCATTCTGTTCCTAATTTATTGCCGCCCCATATCATCTGCTTGAATACAGGGTTCATATAGATAATTTCTTTCTTATTCATATTAATGCTTAGATTCCTTCCGTTAGTTTCCATGACCTGCTGATACCAGTATGCAGAATCTTTTGCAATCCTTTTCTGTGTCGGATAATCTACATATACCAGACCGAAACGTTCACTGTAGCCCTTATCCCATTCAAAATTGTCCAGGAAAGTCCACAGGAAATATCCTCTGACATCAGCCCCTTCATCCACTGCTTTCTGCAGGCAGGATATATATTTATCAAGAAAATCAATTCTATTGCTGTCGTGCACCCTGCCATCTGCTGCTATCTGATCGTGGCATGCCATGCCATTCTCTGTAATATACATAGGCAGATGATATCTTTCATATAAGAAGCGCACGCCCCAGTAGAGACACTCTGGTGTTACAGGCCAGTTTGTTGCTGTCTTTGGGAAGCCCTCTGTACGGTCTACATATTCAGGCTTACCATCTTTACCCGCACGAATCCAGTAGCCATTGTAGATGTTCTGTCCCATAAAGTCCAAGGGCTGATGGATCAGCTCCATATCTTCCTTCGTAATTACCGGCAGATATTCCTTGAACTTCTCCAGTCCTTCCTTTGGATATTCCCCTAAAAAGACAGGGTCATTGAACCATGCCACATTCCAGGTCCAGTTATCAAGCGGCTGGTCAAAACCAAAATAAATACTTCTTGCAGCTTCAATATCTTCCGGGCTGTCTGTGTATGGATAGGCAACACCACAGGTAGGCGCATATCCGACCTTGATTGGCTGTTTTGCATATTTACGCAGCATCTGAACTGCTCTTCCGTGTGCACGTAATGCATTGTGGGCAATCTGAAATACATCTTTTACAGGTAATTTCAGTCCAGGTGCATGGATGCCGCTTAGATGCCCGATTCCTACGAAGCACTCCGGCTCATTTAATGTAATAAAGTACTCTGCAAGGTCTGAGAAATTCTCTGCAATAATTTTTGCATATTCGCCGAACCACTCAATCACTTCTTCATTGAGCCATCCGCCTCTATCCTGCAAGGCCTGTGGGAACTCCCAATGATACATGGTCACATACGGCTCTATGCCATTTTTCTTCATTTCCTTTATCATGTCACGATACAGGGCAATTGCCTTTTCATTAACCCGTCCGGTTCCTTCCGGCAGAATCCTTGCCCAATTCAGAGAGAAACGGTACGCTTTCACTCCTAACAGACGCATCATGGCAAAATCCTCTTTATAACGATGCATATGATCACACGCTACATCTGCATTCTGGCCATCATAAATCCTGCCCTGTTCAGCAAAAGTATCCCATATGTTCTTACCTCTGCCATCTTCCGGATCTGTACCTTCTATCTGATATGCACTGCTGGCAACGCCCCATACAAAATTCTCTGGAAACATATCCTTACCTCCTATTTTAATAATGTTCTGATATATGCACTCAATGCCCTGGCAGCTTTCTGATGACTTGGGTAACCAGGGTGTTGTCTGGAGCCGAAGCTGTCAGCATCCGTATCCGGGAGCTGCAGATAGCTTACCTTTCCATCCTGCGTCTCATCCACATATTCATAGACTGCCTGACAGATAGGCTTCTCAAAGTGAATGCCCAGCATGCCATAGCACCAGATGATCTGCGCTTTCGGATTACACTCTCTTAATGTATACAGGAAATCCTTAACGCCTTTTCTGAAAAAGGCAATATCTTCCTCATTATAGGAGCCATCCGGATTCTTATGCATCTTGTGCCGCTTTCCTGTCTCGACATCTACCCATTCGGGCTGATCAAAAGCACTTGCATCGTTCGTTCCCAGATTCACCACTATGACATCCGGCTGCCAGCTGGAAAAATCAAAATTCTCATTACCACCAAGCTCCTCATTCATATCACTCTTCATCAGACCACATATCTGTCTGTAGTACTTTGGAAGCGCGCCATTGGGATTGTTATCCCAGGTATTACATACACCCCAGCCGCTCTGGGAAAAGACACGGTACTCTGCATCCAGTTCCTTTGCAGTCAGATAGGCATAATCACGCAAAGAAGAGAAGAACATGGGTATCCAGTCCTCCTCTTGTCTTGCACCAAAGGTTCCTTCCCCAGAGGTAATGCTGTCACCGATAAATTCAAGCTTACATGCCTTATCCGCTACAGGATAAAAAACGCCATCATGACGCAATGCATGAATATGGATGTAGGATTGGGGATCTGCACTCATTGCCTGCAGATCCTTATAAAATCTTACATTCTTCACATTATCAGGATTCATTCCTCTGAAAAGGGGAATCCAGTACCGACCGGCAGTCAGCATCTGTCTGCCTATCCAGTCACCATTTACAGTATAACTGAACCAAGGCTCGTAAGTGTCATAGGTAACTTCTACCTCTACCCACAGTTCAGAACCAGATACATTGCATTCAAACCCACTGGCGGTCCAGAATAACGTCAACGGATCACGCCTGTTTGTCGTCCTGCCATGTACCTTCAGCTCTTTGATGTCTTTTACTGCCGTTTCCATATGTACTTTCCTCCATTACTCACCATTTCAGCATCTGCACACTATCTCCTGCCGATCTCCTTATCGGATTCGGACAGCTTGCTGTTATTCTTGATATATTCTACAATATCATCAATTTCTGTAAATGCAAGCCCTACATAGCTGTCAGCAGCACCATAATAGATTGCAATTCTTCCTGTCTCGGCATCATGGATGGTTGCGCAAGGGAAGCATACATTAGGCACAAAGCCTCTCTCTTCGTACCATTCTTCCGGTGTCAGAAGGAAAGTTTCACATCTGTATTTTACAATGGAAGGATTATCAATATCCAGAATAGCTCCGCCAATGCTGTATACATAACCATTACATGTTCCACTTACACCGTGATAGAACAGTAACCAGCCTTCGCTTGTTTCAATAGGAGCTGCACCGCCACCGATTTTAAGTGACTGCCACCATTCATTTCCTTTACCCATAACATGTCTGTGCTTGCCCCAGAATTCCATATCAGGGCTTTCGCTTACGAAGATATCACCAAATGGTGTATGGCCACTGTCAGAAGGACGGCTCAGCATTACGAAGTTACCATTGATCTTTCTTGGGAAAAGAACGGCATTTCTATTGAAAGGCAGGAACGGATTCTCAATTCTTGTAAATGTCTTGAAATCTGTGGTCTTTGCTATACCGATTGCTGCTCCGTAGAAATCACCACACCAGATAATATAGTAGGTATCTTCTACTTTTACCAGACGGGGATCATACGCATATACCGGCATAAATGGCTTGCCATCCTCATCTACGAAATTAATCTTGTTTTCATCAAAATTCCAGTGAATTGCATCTTTGCTGTGTCCCATGTAAATGTAAGGGATTCCATTGGTCTGCTCGCCGCGGAATACACCGATGAACTCGTCACCGTAAGGGATAACTGCGCTGTTAAAGATTCTTGCTACGCCTTTTAATGGGTTTCTTCCAATAATGGGGTTCTCTTTATATCTCCAGATGGGTGCTCCTGTGAACTCTCCTTCCGGTCTTTCCTGCCAGGGCATATTTTTAACTGCTGGTGCATTATATATTTTTACTTTGCTCATAATGTTTTCCTTTCTACTTTGTGGGTTGTAATAGGTAATTGCCTAATGAAATTTAAGTTAGTGTGAAGCAATAACAGATACTAAATAAAATGGTACTTTATCGTCTTCGTGAGTTTCGATCAACTCTATCCTGACAGTATGTTTCCCATAAGGTAAATGCTCTGCCAATGTATCCAGATGAAGGCTGTCACCCCAGGTTTCCTCGAAGTTGCCATCAAGGATCATGGCGTGTTCCTCGTCCCCATCTACAATGGCTTTTGCAATCGGGGCGGGCTGTACCACTGATTTCCGGTACTGTACAGCCAGGCAGCTTCCCTCTACCTCAAAAGTAATGTTTGCCCCTTTTTCAGATGCTGTCCATCCTTTGCGGAATATCTCACGGATATCGTTCTGCGGGGTATCATCTCTGACGAAACCATCTGTGACAGGGTCATAATTGTTGTTCTGCCAGCGTGTAGAATGTTCATATGCATTCTGTGTTATAGGCGCCGGCATGTCATTGTCCTGCTCTCTCTCGTGTTCCAGGTTGGCGTATACCAACTCCAGAAAATGAATTATGACATCTGCCATCATCTGATGTCCCAGATCATTTGGATGCAGGTCATCCTGCGTAATCTCACGATTGGTTATTGAACCATCAGCCACTTTGGCATAAATGGTAGGTTTCATGCTTACACATGGAATCTGATATACTTCTCCAATATGGTTGTGCTGCGCCTGGGCGTTGCAGCCATCATCATAACGTACACTGTTCACAATCAGGAGCGCAGGTTTGCCCTCATCTGAATAGAGATGTCTGATCAAGCCCTCATAAGTCTCCAGAAAATGTGCATTATCATCATCATTGACACTGAATTCCACAACAGAGAAATCAATATGATGGGATAGCAGATCACTATCTGCTCTTGCCACGCCAAACTGCGAAGTCGTACCACCGATTCCTGCATTTACATAAGTGACACTCGTGTCAGGAAATTGTTTCTTCCACCACTCATATACCAGATATGCATAACAGGTCTCCGGTGTTGAGGACAGGCAGCCCTGTGTAATAGAGCCTCCCAGGAAGCCTACCGTAATAGGCTCTCCGCTCTTTGCCTTTCTCATAACTTTTTTAATTCGATACCAGTTTCCACAATTAACGATTCCCAGATGATTATCAATCAGTTTGTCAGCCATCGCTCCAGCTCTCCTGTTCTCATTATTTGTTTAAAAATTCTAAGTTTTTACGAATAAAATCACATCTCTGCTCTACGCACTTAACACTGCGGAGCGGATCCGTTGGTGTATTGAATACATAATCCATCAGCTTGTCAATTGTAGTAGTTGCTACATGAAGTCTTGTATCGCTGGATGCATAGTAGATATATACATCTCCGTTGTCTCTTGCGATTGCACCATTGGTAAATACTACATTAGATACATCTCCGACTCTCTCTTCTCCAAGAGGAGCAATCAGGAATCCACCCGGTTCAGCAATGACCTTGGTAGGCTCTTCAAGGCTTGTAGCGAATGCATATACGACATAACGAAGTCCTGCTGCTGTATTACGTACGCCGTGTGCAATATGAATCCAGCCCTTAGGAGTCTTAATTGGAACTGCACCTGCACCGTTCTTGGCTTCTGTAATCGTATGATACTTTCTCTTGCTTGTAATGATCTCTTCATCAATAACAGCATGTGTAATATCATCACACAGACCAAAACCGATTCCTCCGCCGCTTCCTGTATCAATGAAATCATCCATAGGTCTTGTATAGAAAGCGTATTTGCCATTGACAAATTCAGGATGCAGTACGACATTACGCTGCTGAGGGGAATTTAGAGTTTTAAGATTATCCAGTCTCTCCCACTTCTTTAAGTCTTTGGTTCTGACGATACCTGCCGCTGCAACTGCTGCGGAAAGGTCATTCACACTGTTATCCTTGCTTTCTGAGCAGAATACGCCATAAATATAACCATCTTCATGTTTGGTAAGACGCATATCATATACATTCGTCTCTTCCGGGCATACATCATCTAACAGGATTGGATAATCCCAGAAACGGAACCCATCAATACCGTTATCACTCTCTGCTACCGCAAAGAAAGACTTTCTGTCATTGCCTTCTACACGGGCTACCAGATAGAATTTGCCGTTCAGTTCAATTGCACCTGAGTTAAATACAGCATTTACGCCCAGTCTTTCCATAAAATATGGATTGGTCTTTGGATTCAGATCAAATTTCCAGAAGGGGGGAATATGATCTCTTGTCAATACAGGATATTTGTAACGGTCATAGATACCATTATAAAAGTCTGTCTTTTCATTTTTGCGGTTTACGACTTCCTCGTAACGCTCCATAATCTCTTTATATTTTTCCTGAAACATTCACGTACCTCCTTATAGCTGATTACATGATCGTTTTATTACTTCAAAACACATTCTGCCGTTATGATAAGGACATTTCCACGGCTCTACGATAGGTCTGTCTGTGTATGGTCTGCCATCTTCATTGACAAGCCAGTACCATTCTCTTCCGGCTTCATAACCATCTCTGTGGTCAATTACATATTTCTTAATGAACTCCCATTCTGCATCCGCAGCCTTGAGATATTTCTGACCTTCAATCGTACTCTTACCACACTTGGAAGCTGCATTTAAGAAACCTACTACTGTCTCTGCCTGCACCCACCATACACGGTTGGTATCTACAACACCCTTATCACATTCATTTGCCATGGAATGACCATCAAATGCTACCTCATAGACCTGTCTTGCCAGATCAAGCGTAATCGGTGTCATCTTATCAGCGTATGCCTTTTCTCCAATGACTTCTACACTTCTGTCAACCAGCCAGGCTGTCTCAATATCGTGTCCATAGGAATGCAAGTCAATGATGCTGTTCCATTTATCATCAAAGAAAACTTCCTGTCTGTGGAGCTTTGGATTATAAATCTTATTGGCAATCAAATCCATCATCCACATCAGATGCTCTTTTACTTCCTGCTTATGATCGACACGATAGAGCTCTGTGTATGCTTCAAATACATGAAGCAGTGTATTCATGGTTTTCATTGCCATAACACCATTTTCTGAAAGCTTATCATTATCAATCTCATGAAAAGTCTCATCAAAAGCTTCTCTATATCCCAGCTCATCACGCATCTTATTCTCAATCAAACCATAAAGCTGATAAGCCATATCCAGAGCTTCCTTATCTCCGCTTGCTTCATAATAAGAAGAAAGTGCATAGATGGAAAAAGCCTGATTATAGGTATGCTTGATTGTTTCTTCCGGTGTTCCATCGTATTTTACGGACCAGAACACGCCGCCATTTTCCTTATCCCAGCAATGATTTTTTAAAAATTCAAAGCCGTGGCGAGCTTCGTCTAACAGGCTCTCATCTTTTAATAAAGTATAGGCATTGGCAAAGAACCATGTGATACGGCTGTTAAGAATACAGCCTTTTACTGCCCTCTTATCCAGCTTATGTTCATAGTCCATCCATCCGTAATAACCACCGTTTTCATCATCCCTTAAATGTTTCCAGAAAGGGATGATATCGTTGGTCAGATGTTCTCTGATTTCTTCTACTCTCATTTCTCTCCCACCTCTTTAGATTAACCCTTTACAGCACCAGCAGTTAATCCGCTGTAAATCTGCTTCTGGAAAATCAGGAATACGACCAGGGCAGGAATCAGACTGATGATAACACCTGCACAGATCAGGTTATATTTGCTTCCCAGAGGTCCTACGAAGGTATACAGGGAAATGGCGATTGTCTTTAACTTGGGATCACTTAAATAAAGGCTGGCATTATAGTATTCATTATAAGTACCTACACCCTTTAAGATCATAACTGTTACGATGGCCGGTTTCAGCAGAGGGAACAGAATCTTAAAGAAGATTGTGAAGTAGGAAGCTCCATCCATATATGCTGACTCATCCAGCGAAGTCGGGATATTCTCGAAGAACTGAATGAAAATGTAAATAGAGATTACGTCAGTACCCATGGAAAGAATAATGTAACCATATAAGTGGTTGATAAATCCAATCTGATACATTAACTGGTAAGTAGCAACCTGCATTGCGATACCGGGAAGTAATGTAGCAAACAGAAAAAGGCTTCTGATCAGTCCATTTCCGGGGAATGTAAATCTGTTCAGTACATACGCTAACATGGAACCTACCATAACGGAACCAAATACAACAAATACCAGTACGATGAAGGAATTTATAAATGCCCTTCCCATGTTTGCCTTATTAAATGCCTGGATAAAATTATCAAAATTCAACCAGCTCTCCGGTAATGTCATAACATTTGTATTCTGATATTCTGTTTCTGTCTTAAATGCTGTAATAACACAGGATACTACCGGAAGCAGTGCTACAAAGGAGAAGAATATTAATGAGAAATATTCAATAAATATCCATAAATAATGTTTGATTTTCTGGCTGACTGTCATGCTTTTGCCGCCTCCTTTGCTCTGATACGTGCAAGCTTCTTTTCTCTTCTGGCACCTGCATTCTTATCTTCATCTGCTGCATCCTTGAATACATATTTGAAGAAGAGATTCTGCAGTAATGTCACGATCATGATAATAATCAATAATACAATAGCCATAGCAGATGCAAGACCAACCTTCTGGCTTGTATGTGCAATTTCATGCATCTTTACAAAGTATGTAGCAGTTCCGTTTGCACCACCGGACATAACAACGTATGGAGGCTCGAATGCACTTAAAGAGCCTGAAATTGACATGATAAGGTTTAACATAACGATTGTCTTGATACTCGGCAGCATAATGTATTTGAACTGCTGCCATTTATTTGCACCGTCTAACATGGCTGCTTCATATAACTCAGAATCAACTGACATCATAGCTCCTACAAAGAGTACCATGTTCTGTCCGAAATATTTCCACACACTGGTCGCAACCAGGGAGAAATTGTTGATACTGGTATCCTTGAGCCAGTACGGAAGATTTTCCTGATTAAAGCCTATCCAGCCAAGCACCGTATCCAATACGAAGCCTCTGGTATAGAAGAATTTGAATATGAAACCAATTGCAATACCATTGATCAAAAACGGGAAGAACATACATCCTTTGAAGAAATCTCCTCCCTTTACCTTAAAACTAAGAATTGTTGCCAGATATAATGCCAGGGCAAGCTGGATTACAGCACCGCCCATATAATATAAGGACAGCCACAATGACCTGAAACAGTCATCTCTGGTAAAGACTTCTTTGTAATTTCTTAATCCTACGAATGTTCTTTCTCCGACATACTTCATTTTATAGAAGCTGAACTTGAACATTTCTGCGAAAGGATAGTAAGTAAATAAAAGTAATAAAGTTAATGGAACAATCATGAAAAGCACAATGATTACAGCCTGCTGTCCTTTTCTGCTTCTCAGCCACTTGTGTAGATTAAATGGTTTTTTCGTCTGGGATGATGCCATAGCGCAACCTCCTCCTTTTCTCTCCTCAAAAACATGAACGTAACACACAGTTACTCAGAAAATGAGCCGGGAGTATACACCCCCGGCTCATAATCAGGGGAAATTATTTACAAGGGCTTTCCCCTTTGCTGCCTGTAAAGATTAGTACTTAACTTCGATTCCAAGAGTATCCTGGGCATCGTTCCACTTCTGTGTCCAGTCAGCCATAATATCATCGAAGGAACCGCCGTTAGCTGCTTCTTCTACAATCTTCTGAACCTTTAAGTCACCGCCTGCGTTGAAGTTTAATTCAGACTCAGCGTTCATTTCGTTCATCAGGTCTTCTTCGCCATCTAATGCTGTTACATTAGATACAACCTCTACATTATCAAATGTGAAGGATGTAGGAGCTGTCTTGGAGATAGGATAGCCGCCTTCAAGATCACACCAGCCAGATTCCTCAACCATCCACTTGATGAATACCATAGCTGCTGTCTTGTTCTCGTCAGAAGCATGCACATTGATACCGTAGCAGTAGTCAGGACCTGCTGTTGTATACTGCTTGCCATTAATTGTCATAGGGAATGGCATATATCCGATATCATCTGCATTGTCACCAGCTGCTTTCATCTGAGCAACTGCCCATGAGCCAAGTACCATAGTACCAATCTCGCCGTTGTTGATCATAGGCTTGCAGCCTTCCCAGTCTGTTGTAGAGTAGTCATCCTCTGTTAAGCCGTTAGCAACTGCATCATACAGCATCTTGTAAAGTGCATAAGCACCTGTTCCATCTCCATTATCCTTGAAAGGCTCTGCTGTATGAACGAATTTCTGGTTTAACCATGTCTCATCACCTGTTGTGATAGCGCCAAGGTAAGCATCCCACTGGCCACCCATTGTCCAGCCTGCTGCATAGTTTGTATACAGAGGAATTGCATCTGTATTATCCTTGATCAACTGTAAGTCAGCGATGAACTCATCCGGAGTCTTAGGAAGTTCTGTGATACCAGCCTTCTCAAATACTGCCTTGTTGTACAGAATACCCTGTGCATTTCCCATGTAACCTACGCCGTAGCAAAGACCATCGTTCTTCCACTGATCTGCGAAATTAACAAGTTCAGACATTTCATCAACTGTTCCATATGGATAGAAGTATGTAGGCAGATCCTTTGCATCTACAGAAGGGATGAACATGATGTCGCCCCAGTCTTCTGTAGGCAGACGAAGAAGTGCTGTTTCAGCATAATCTGTGATACCTTCTGTTGTTACTGTGATGTTAGGGTATACCTTGTTGAACTCTTCAATCAACTTAGCCATTGTACCGTCTTCTTCACGGTCTGTCTTATGATGCATGAAGCTGATGGAAGCTGTCAGATCTGTGTAGTCCTCACCTAATTTAATAGATGCATATGTAGGAACAGCTGCTTCCTCTGTGTCAGCTGCTGCTTCTGCTGTTGTAGAAGCTGCTGCATCTGTTGCTGTGTCTGTTGTTGCTGCTGGTGCTTCTGTGTTGGTTGAATTGCTGCTGCCGCATGCTGCTAAAGACATAGTCATTACGGCTGCCATACCCAATGCTGTTAATTTTCTTAACTTCATTTTTGTTTCCTCCCTTTAGAATTTTTAATTCATTTTTAAGTTACTTGTTTAACTTGTTTTTAGCTTACTACTTAATTTACTTTAAGTCAACAGTATTTCATGTCCGTATCTACACTTTTTCCTATTTTCACAACTTAAATGATTAATTTTTGTACACTTTAACAACTACTGTTTTTTAATCTGTTTTTACTCATATTAACTAACGATAAATATATTCTATAAATTCTTTTTATATATACATATCTCCATTTACATAAGTTCCTATTTTTTAGCTTTTTTAGTTTTTTATATTACTTTTTCATGTTTTTAACTAAAAAAATACCTCCTGCTTACTTAAAAGTCAGGAGGTATTCCTCATCTTCTATTTATCCAGTTTTTTCGCAGTTTCTCTCACGACCAGTTTACCCGGTACAATGTGCAGATTCTCTGTATAAGTGGTATTCTCTATCTTCCGGATAAGACATTGCAATGCGATCTTGGACATCTCACCCATATCTACGGCATATGTCGTAATTCTGGAATCACCAAATTCCGGATACAGATAATCATCATATCCCACTACCGACACATCCTCAGGCACGCGGTATCCATTCTCTTCCAGAGTCTTAATCAGGGCATAGGCACTGACATCATTATTGCACACAAATGCTGTGGGCATTTCCTTAGGCAGGACAAATTTATGTTCCAGACCTATGATACCGTTCTCTTCGTCCCGGTCCTTCACAATCCAGTCTTCACGAACAGGAACATGATGTTCCATAAGAGCCTTACAATATCCAAAATATCTGTCCGTGATACTTTCCGTATACATAAGCGTACCGACATATGCTATCCTGGTATGACCAAGACCAAACAGATAATTTGTCATTGTGTAAGCCCCGTTAAAGCTTGCAGATATGACCGAATCTATGACTTCTTCATTGTCATCGTAAAAATCCATAAACACCATTGGGAATTTCTTATAACGATACAGCATCTTCAAATATTCCTGTCTAGGTCTGCCTATAATGATAACACCATCTACTCTTTCTTCCTCCAGAAGCTTAGGCGGCTCCAGAGTCTGCTCTGCATGCGTGTTAATGACTTCAAGCATTGTAAAGCAGTTCTTCTTTACCGCTCTCGTTGCAAGCTCCTGATACATTTTCCAGTAAAATGATGCAAATCTGGCAAAATAACTCTCCAGACTGATAACTCCTATTGTATAGGATTTATTCTTATTCTTCTGGTTAGAATGAATTGGCACATATCCCATCTCATCTGCCAGATCTTTGATTTTTTCGCGTAGTTCTTCGCTGACGCCTTTCTGTCCGGACAAAGCTTTTGACACTGTTACAACACTGACATTCAGCTTTTCTGCAATATCTGCCAGCTTTACTGCTTTGACCATTTCTTTCCCTCCCATCTGGGTTTATTCTTTTTTAGCTTGTTTTTAATATAATTTAATCTAACAGATTTGTCAACCTTATTTAACGTCACTTTCTACAGCGGTAAAATGCAGCAGTTTTGCCTGGAAATCTCCCCATGGATTAGGAATCTGTATACCGGCATACATCAAAGCTTCTCCCGAATAGCAGATGTCTTCTCCCTCCAACTTGTAGAGTATATCCTTTTTAAGTCCTTTTAGCTTAATGTTTCTGGACTTGAAATTAGCACGATTCAGAACCTGCACAAATGTAACCAGGGCTTCCTTCTGATCCTGACTTACAACTTCCCAACAGTCATACTTGTGATTCTGTGAGTAAGAAGCAATACGGTAATATTCCCCTTCTCTTACCAGATCATTATATTTATGATACATGGCAACCTGCTCAGGGATCATGTCTCTCTCTTCCTGTGCAATCTTCGTAACATCCAGCTCATAACCAAATGTTCCAGCCAGTGCTACGATACCTCTTGTCTCAAAAGGTGTCACTCTTCCAACTGTGTGGTTCGGACAGTCAGATACATGTGCACCCATGGTAGATAACGGATAAATCAGAGAAGTTCCTTCCTGAATCTCGAGTCTCTCTATAGCATCGGTATCATCTGAACACCAGATCTGTGGGCTGAAATACAGCATACCAGGATCAAAACGCGCTCCACCACCAGAACAGTTCTCCAGTAAAAGGTGAGGATACTCCTTCGTCAATCTCTCCTGTAATGCATACACAGCCAGAACATATCTGTGATACAACTCTCCCTGTCTGTCAGCCGGAAGATCTATACTTCCCAGATCTGTCAACTGGCGGTTCATATCCCATTTTACATACTCAATATTGGCACTGCGCAGTATCTTAGCCACACATTCATATACGTAATCTACCACTTCCTGTCTGGACAGATCCAGTACATACTGCTGTCTGGATTCTGTTGCAACTCTGCCTGGGATTGCAATTGCCCAGTCAGGATGGGCGCGATACAGATCAGAATCAGGAGATATCATCTCCGGCTCAAACCAGATACCAAACTTCATGCCAAGCTTATTTACTTCATCTACCAGATATTTTAATCCACCCGGTAATTTCTCTTCATTAACCTGCCAGTCTCCCAACGCACAGTTATCACTGTTTCTTGCTCCAAACCAGCCATCATCCATAACCAGCATTTCGATACCAAGCCCGGAAGCCTCTTTTGCAATACTAAGAAGCTTCTCTGTTGTAAAATTAAAGTAAGTAGCTTCCCAGTTATTGATCAGAATCGGACGTTTCTTATCCTTGTATTCACCACGAATCAGATGTCTCTTATACAGATGATGGAATGCAGTTGTCATGCCATCCAGCCCCTGTGAGGAATATACCATAACAACCTCTGGCGCCTGGAAAGACTCGCCCTGCTCCAGCTTCCAGCAGAAATTCTCCGGGTGGATTCCCATGGACATACGGATGCTGTCAAACTGTGACACCTCAGCCTGCGCCTGGAAATTACCGGAATAGACAAAATTCATCGCATATACTTCACCCATCTCCTGTGTTGTATTCGGACTTACCAGTGCCAGGAATGGATGATCCTGATGACTGGATTCTCCTCTGAATGAGCTGACCTTCTGAATACCATATCCTACTTTCTTTCTCTGAATGTGGCGTTCTCTTGCCCAGCTTCCATGAAGACTGATCATCTCATAATCCTGATTATCCATATCCAGACATGCAGATAATACCTTGGTCAGATAGAAGGCTTGCGTACCTTCATTTATGATCTTAACGCTTCTGGTAATGACATCTGTGTCACAAAATGCCGTATAATATAACAGAGCCTTCATACCAATGTGACTGTCTACGCAAGTAAGTTCCAGTGTTGTAGCTGTTTCTTTGTCTGCAAAGGTAGCAGGAAGTCCTTCCAGCTGTGGTTTGCCCTCCAGAATTCTATGGGAAACATAGGACAGGTTACATCCCAAATAGCCACCCATGGTACGAACAGACAGGCAGCTTTCTCTGTAATCTCCCAGTCCTGCTGTAGGATATTCAAATGGGAAGCAGTCATAGAAGGAGCAGCGCTCTCTGTTATTCTGGCTTGGTACAAATGGGGCTTCCTGGGTACGCATACGGTAAGCAATGTCATGTCCCTGCAGTCTTTTGCCGTAATAGATGTGTCCGATGAAGTTTTCTTCATCTACGATGCCGAGTAAATAGCTGGTGTTTGGGGTGTCTAACTTAAAAATTCTTTCTTTATCAAAATATGTAATGTTCATGCTTTGCCTTTCTTTTTAATAGGTCGAGTGATAGGTTAAGGTTCGAGTGACGAATTGTGCCGCGTTTACAATGCAACACAGGCACGCTCTCGCTGCGTTTTTCAAGTGCCTGTTTATGCATTTGTAAAAGCGGTACAATTCTGTATAGTTACCCTAAGTATGTTATTTAATAGGTATCACGCAGGGAACGGATGCGCAGGCGGTTTTTGACGTCTGTGGCATCGGTAAAGTTACCATTTATAATGTCCTCAGTTGTAAAGGATATTACACGTGGTTTATCATCGGTTAGGTTGATGATATTGTCGGACAGGATTACATCGGCATCGGTGAAATCTACTTCGACAAATGGGGTATACACATTGCTTTGCAGGGCGATGGTATAAGTGTTTGCATTGCCTGCTACTTCTGCATGTATGCTGGATTGTGGCAGTTCTACGTGTTTGTATGGCACAAGGGTATCGCTTTCAATCTGTACTCTGCCATCTTCATAGGTGAAGACTGCTTCCACGAAGACATCTTTCTTATCGTAATAGTGATGTGTATCATCTTCTACGCGTTTAGCTGATGGTGTGGTCAGGATTCGTGGCAGTCTCTGTACATAGCTGCTATAGTCTTCTTCCAGAACTTTACTTACGCCAAAGGCTGGCACAACTACATGCTGTGTAGCAGTCGTTATGACTTTGAAATCGAAGGTCTTCAGAGTCATAGTCACAGTTACACCTACTGGCAGCGCAGTTTCATTCTGCACATGGGCTGCTACTGCACTGAAATGTTCCCCACCGTTGCGCTCGGCAGTATCTGTGTCAGCAATTCTGACAATACTTCCAGCTACTGGTTCATAGAATCTGCATGCCATGTAATGAAGCGCTTTCCATCTGCCGTAATAATCAATACTGGACCAGGATGCCACGGGCCAGTTATCATTGATCTGCCAGTACAAAGTTCCCATGCATCTGCCGCGGTTGCGTCTCCAGTGCTCTACACCTGATTTGATTGCTACCGCCTGAAGCACCTGTGTTACGTATAACAGGCTTTCAAAATCCTTAGGATAACGGAAGTTCTCTGCCAGATAGTACAGCATTTTGCCATTGGCAGCATCATTCTTCTGGTGGCTTTCCATAACCGGTGAGAAGATATTCCTATCCTGTGGTTCTGTATAGGAATATACCGTCTTCTCTGATGGAAAAGACTGGAACCCAAACTCTGAGCAGAATCGGAAGAAATACTTCTGATAATCAGAAAATGGCTTCTGTCCATGCCATACTTCCCAGTAATGGGTATCTCCACGGTTCTCATCACCCGGTTCATCAAAGCATCCACCTGATGAAGGAGAAGAAGGCCAGAAAAAGGTCTGGTCGTCTGCCTTTTTCAGTGCCTTGGGCAGGATATATTCGAATTGTTTAATATAATCAGCACGTAAATACTGGCTCTGGGTCTGATAATTGCCCCAGTATGCCCATGCAGATTCGATTTCATTGTTGCCGCACCATAATCCCAGGCTTGCATGATGACGCAGCCGTTTTGCATTATCTACTGTCTCTGCCGCAATGCTGTCCTCAAATTCCTGTGTTACATCATATACATTGCAGGCATACATCAGATCCTGCCATACAATAATGCCGTACTCATCACACAGATCATAGAACTCATCTGACGGATAATAACCGCCACCCCATACTCTCAGACAATTATAATGGGCTTTTACTGAGCTGCGTACCAGATATTCCATCCTCTCTCTGGTAATTCTGTTGTATACACAATCCTCCGGAATATAATCCGCTCCCATGGCAAAGAATTTTACTCCATTGATCATGAATGCGAACTCCTCGCCCCATTGATCCTTAGCTCTGCTCACGGTAAAAGTCCGAAGTCCAATACGGTCTGTGCTTGTCTGTGCTTCTTCTCCCTGTGTAAGCAGTCTGGTCTCTACTGTATACAGCGGATGTTCACCCAGTCCATTTACCCACCACAACTGCGGATTCTGTATGATAAATTCTGACACATATGTCACATTATCTTTTGTTGTCATGATATGTTTGTCCAGAAGATGTCCCTGCGGATCATACACGCACACTTCCATGGAAGTCTTTTGATAGATAGTCTTTTCATAGATAGTTTCTTCATGAGATGCTTCTTCTCCGGAAGCTTTTCCTATAGAACGCTTTCCCATGGAGTCTGCACATTCAAGCACTGCTTCTACCTGTAATGTGACCTGGCCTTTTGTATGTTCCTGCTGATATTTCACTTCATCAATTCTGGCTGTGCAATAAGCCTGTATCTCAATATCACGGAAGATGCCTGCATCCGGTAACTGAGCGCCCCAGTCCCATCCAAACATGGAATGTGCCTTTCTGATATACTGATTACCTGCAATCGCTCCACTTGCCTCTATCGTAATCTTCTTATCTGCCGGTGCTGACGCTTCTCTCTCTTCTATATAGCGAAGTGTGGATTTAAAATAAAAGCGTATGGAATTGCTGCCCTCATGCAGATATTCCTTTACAGGGATTCTCCAGGTTCTGTGCATATTGTTCATATAAATGACATGTGTGTCATTTATATATAAGTCAGCCAGTGTATCTATCCCATAGCAGACCAGTTGTATCACATCCTGATTCAACAGTTCCTGTGTCACTTCAAAGCTGCGTTCAAATATATAATCCTGCCAGAAAAGATCTCTGGCTGTGTATTCATTCTGTCTATAATAGGGGTCTTCTATCGCCCCTGCATCCAATAACGTGGACAATACGGAACCTGGAATCTGAGCCTGATAGGAATCTGCCAATCCATAGGCTTTCATATAGGTATCATCCTCTCTGCATACAGGATGCATCGTCCACATTCCATTCAATGTCTGTTTCTGCATGTACTTCACCACACCTTTCTTGCTCTAACCTAATAATGGGTAAGTCGCCAAGGTTACAAATGTATTATCCAGATCAGGGTCCTTGATTCTGTCTACTACAGATTTCACCAGTCTTCTACCCAGTGCTTCTATTCTTACATCTACGGTCAGAATATCTTTTTTGAAAAAGTCTTCTTCTATCGTATGATCAAATCCTGTAATGATTGTTCTCTCAGCAAGTGCCGGATTCTTCCTCAACAATACAGTTGCCGTATACTTGGCAATATCATCATTCTCACAGATAATTGCATCCGGCATATATGGCATCTGGTCAATTGCCTCTTCCACCATGCTGTACCCATAATACACATCATTGGAAGGATGCGTGAACAGCATCTTCTGATCCGGCTCGATTCCCTTCTTTCTACAGGCACTCATAAATCCAAGCAATCTTGCCTGTACAACTCTGGAACCTTCTGCAAATCCAATAAATGCAAAGCTTGTGCATTTCTTTACATCAATGCAGTATCCTGTCAATCTGTTCATGGAATAGAAGCCTTCCAGATTGTATACATCACCAAGTGCAATGTATTCCTGTGCATCCACCGGCGTATTAAAGAAGGTCATGGGAAGTCCCGCCCTGGCAATGCCTTTTACAAATCGGATTGGAAAAATACACAGGAAAATGATACCCTGTACATCATCCTCTAACTGTTCCAACACTTCTTCTCCATCCAGATCATCTTCGTTCACAATATAGAGCTGCATACGATAGCCTTCCTGCTTGGCTCCATCGCTGATGCCTGCCAGTGTGGTATTCCAGAACAGGGACTGCCAACGGTTGAACAATACAAGTATTGTCCCTCCTCCGGTTTTTCTTTTCTGATGCATGACTTCTTCTACCAGTGCATCATCCAGCTTGGCATATCCCATCTGACAGGCTTTCTGTACGACTGCCTGTCTGGTTTCTGGAGATACGTTGCCATTGCTTAATGCTTTGGCTACTGTATTTCTGCTCAATCCCATTTCTTTGGCTATGTCCTGAATCGTAACTCTCTTCACTGATCATCCTCCTCTTTAGAATGTGTATAGTATAGGGCAAGGGACGAATTGTGCTGCTTATGCATTTGGGGAAGCTGTACAATTCTGTATCTTGCGATAATGTGATTTATGGTTACTTCATAAATTATCTACTTCTGTAATTTTGAGTATAATAAATGCACACCGGCGTGTCAATATGGTGTGCATTTATTTTGCATTTTATTTTTCATTTTCAACATGTAATGCACTGTTTATGCATTATGACTGTGTGTGCAGGAAGGAGAAGGGATGGGATTTCTCGCTTCGTAGGAAGTTCATGAGAAGGTAGGCTGCACGCAGGGATACTTTTTCTTCTCTCAGGATGCGTGCGGCTTCCTTTTTGTCAACAAGGAGGACTTGTATTGTTTCGGTATCTTCCATATGAGCCTGGTTGATCTGACCTGTAGCATAACCAAATACGGCATTGCAGCTTTCATCCGTGAAGCCTGCTCCCATGAAGAAGGGGCGTCTGTAGGCTGCTTCTCCATCTTCGTATACAGTGAAGGTAAGTCCTGTCTCTTCCATCATCTCACGGATTGCTGCTTCTTCTGGCGTCTCTCCTTCATCAATCAATCCTGCAGGCAGTTCATAGAGATAATCATCCAGCGGGTAGCGGTATTGCCGGATCATCACGATCTTATCCTGGTCTTCCTTGAGAATCGGATAGATTACCACGCCTTCTGCCAGGCTGTCTTTGGTATAGATCTTCAGTTCTTTTTCTTTACGCCTTGATACGAAATAGTAATCAAACTTTCTTCCTGCATCTGTTAGTGCATCCAATTTGAAAAGGTTCAAAAATTTATTGTCTGACATTTTATGTATACCAGTATACTTTTTCACTAAATTATCCTCCATATATTTGACTTTTTTTACCAAAAGAATTAAGATATAATTATAAAATTGTAAAGAAAGGTGACAAAAACATGAAGCAGATACCCGTTACCGACTTACGTCCCGGTATGGTAACCGCTGAAGACATCCTCACCTATGACTTGAAAATGATTGTCCCAAAGGGTGTCGTACTGACAGAAAATATCATATCAAGACTGGAGTCCTATTCCGTCTATTATGTACATATTGAAGATACTGTTGTCAACGAGCTTAATACTCCTATGACCTTATCAAAAGTCCTGGATGCCGACGCCGTTCAGACCAACAAGGAAAAGATACGCAGCAGCCTTCAGTTCCAGCATTTTCAGCAGGATTTCAACAGATGTGCAGAACATTTCCGCGATAATCTGATGAAATCACTTTACCGCAATGAACCCTTCTACGTCAATGGTCTTTTGGAAGAGACTATTCAGATGATGCATCAGGAGGATTCTTATATCAATGTATTTGATATGCTTCTCAATATGCGAAACGTAGATGATTCTGTATACAATCACAGCCTGGATGTTGCATTAATCTGCAACATTTTATCAAAGTGGCTTCATTTCTCCGAGGCAGATCAGACTATGGCAACCGCCTGTGGTCTTTTCCACGATGTAGGTAAATTTCTTCTGCCAACCGGGGTCTTACGCAAGCCCGGTAAATTGACCAGGGATGAATTTGAAATTATTAAGACTCATACCATAGAGGGTTTTCATTTACTGAATAAATACGATAATATTCCACAGCATGTAAAGAATGCCGCGCTGATGCATCATGAGAAATGTGATGGCAGTGGTTATCCCTATGGATTAAAAGGTCCTGAAATTGACAAGTTTGCCAAAATCGTCACCATTGCAGATATATTTGATGCCATGACCAGTGAACGTGTTTACCGCCGCGCCATGTGTCCATTCTCAGTTATCAAAGCCTTTGAAGACGAAGGCATTCAGAAATATGAGATGAAATACATCCTGACTTTCCTTGAAAATGTTGCCAATTCTTATCTGAATCACCGTGTCACATTGACGAACGGTATGGAAGGCAATGTAATCTTTATTAATCAGGATAATTTTTCAAGACCTGTTATCCAGACCTCTGACAATCAGATCATTGATCTGCAGAAGCAATATTATCAGGACATTATGAACCTGTCTGCCCAGAAAAATGTAGCAATTGAAACAATCATATAAAGAATGCCCACAGAAAGTCGAAGCTTTCTGCATCTGACATTAGAAATACTTTTACACAAGAAAAAGACGTGATACTCTACAAATATCACGTCTTTTCTATGTATTATTCAACTAAGGGAAAAAGAATCAGCACTAATTTATTTATTATAGTTAGCAGACTGGAAGTCAGGATAAGCAGATTCCAATGCATGTTCTGTAGGATCAAGCCCTTCGATCTCTTCCTTTTCAGATACTCTAAGTCCTACTGTCTTCTTGATAACGAAGAATACAATTGTCATCATGACTGCTGTCCAGGCAAGAATTACGATAACAGCCAGAGCCTGAATACCAAGCTGACGGAAACCGCCGCCATAGAAAAGACCCTTTGTAGTATTACCATCTTCTACTACACCGAAAAGACCTACTGCCAAAGTACCCCACAAGCCGTTGCAGAAATGAACTGCTACCGCACCAACAGGATCATCAATCTTTAATGTATTTTCAATGAAGTATACACCTACACATACCAGAATACCTGCTACAATACCGATAATTGCTGCACCTTGGATATCTACGTTGTTACATCCGGCTGTAATGGCAACCAGACCTGCCAGAGAACCGTTTAAAGACATGGACACATCAGGAGCACCATTCTTGATCCAGGTAAAGATCATTGCTGTACATGTTGCAAAAGCAGGTGCAATTGTTGTTGTTGCAAAAATCTTACCAAGTGCATCACCATCTGCTGCTGCCGCACCATTGAAACCATACCAGCCAAACCACAGAATAAATACACCAAGGGCTGCCACTACGATGTTATGTCCAAGAATAGGAACGGACTTGCCATTCTTGTCGTATTTACCAATACGGGGTCCTAACATAGCGGCACCAATCAGACCAGTGAAACCGCCTACCATATGGATGACACAGGAACCTGCGAAATCAACGAATCCCATGTTAGTCAGCCATGCCTGACCGCCCCATACCCAGTGAGCCTCGATAGGGTATACGAATAAGCTGATTACAAAAGAATAAATACAGTAGGAAATGAATTTTGTACGCTCTGCCATGGCACCGGATACGATTGTAGCTGCTGTCGCACAGAATACCAGGTTGAACACGAAACCATACCAGTCAGTATTGTCGAAATCAAATACATTCAAGCCCCAGCCAACGAAGTTATTACCTACACCACATAACAGGTTATAACCAACCAGAATAAAAGCAACAGTACCAAGACAAAAGTCCATCAGGTTCTTCATAATAATGTTACCGGCATTCTTGGCTCTGGTAAAACCAGCCTCGCACATTGCAAAACCTGCCTGCATAAAGAATACCAATGCCGCACCGATCAGGAACCATACACCGTGAGAACCAAAGATAATGCTGTTCACCGCATTAAGGGCATCTTCAGATGCTTCTGTTAATAAAAACATAACTTTCTCCTCCTTTATCTGTGTATTGCCATGATAAACATTCTTATCAATAGAAAAAGGAGATAATAACCGGCTGTCTGCAGCTGCTGCTACGCCTGTTGATTATCTCCTTTGATAATACACATAAATAAATTTTTTCATTTTTCAATTGTTTATGTAGAATCTGCGGATTGCTGCGCATTTATGAAATACAGCAATCGGGAAGAAACTACAGAGCCTCCTGTCCACGCTCGCCTGTACGGATTCTGACAGCGTCCTGAACATCATATACGAAGATCTTACCATCACCATAATTACCAGTGTTGATCTCTTTTACGATCTTATCAATCAAAGCTTCTGATACTTCATCAGATACAACCGTCTCAACCTTGATCTTCGGTAAAAGATTGACACGATATTCTGCACCACGGTATCTCTTCACAACACCCTTCTGATTACCGTAACCCATAATGTTTGCAATGTTCAGACCATTTACGTTAGATTCTTCCAATATAGCCTTCAAATCTTCCAGTTTCTCAGGTCTGATGATAATCTCCAACTTCTTCATCCTGCTAACCTCCTCATATTTCTTATATCTGCCTACAAATAATTTTTCCGTTTATTCGTACAAAAAAAGCATTCGCGAATACATTGTATTCTCGAACGCCCTTGTTCTGTCTTTTATTATACACAGAATAGGGATGGTGTCAAATGTTTTTTTAGAATTTTTTCATGTTATTTTCAGCCAAGCCTATATTCTACAAAATCTTTCTCCACCTCTGCAAATGATTCACTAAGTTGAAATCCCAGTCTCTCACATAAATGCCTTGATGGCAAATTCTCCTTATGTACGATTGCTCTGAAAGCATCCTGTCCAAGCCACTCTCTGCCATACTCAAGAATGGTACTGCATGCCTCGTATGCATACCCATGATGTTGATACTCTGCTCCCAGCATAAATCCAAGCTCCAGCCCGTCATAGCCTTCCTTATATTCCAAGCCAGCCCTGCCAATCACCACGCCTGTGTCTTTTAACGTAATGATCCACATCCCATAGCCATAGAAACCATAAATGTTCTGGATATAATCTCTGGTATAACTAAGCTCCTGCTCCGGGTCTGAATACAGATTATCCATATATTTCGTAATAGAGTCATCCGAATACAATTCATACAGCCTTGGAACATCCTCCGGTATAATCTCCCTGATCAGCAGATGCTCCGTCTCCACAATATTCCAAGGTATCCCCTTAGTCCGCCTATAAATACGCTCCAGATATTCACCATCTATATCCTCCAGAGACTCTACGCAATATACGCCACTGGGCAGACTGGCATCCCGGCTTCCAGAATCCAGTACAATACAACAAGGAATCTGCTGCGATACACAGTAAAAGGCTAATTGCGGGTCATCCGTGAGAACAACCGGGGCTCCACCTATCTCAGATATAGAAAGCATCTGAGAAACCAAAATGTGAAACTGCGCCATTGTATGCTGTAAATAATCTAGTTTCCCCTGATAATCGTCCTGTCCCAGCTCCTGCTGTAAATAGGGCAGATATATAAATAATCGGTTTAGCATTATATCCATAATCAAGCGCTCTCTTTCACACTCTAACAAAATATCATTACCACCAAAGTTATATAATTTTAACTTGATGAATATAAGAAATTCAACTACAATATGGTTAGCTGCAGCAGATTCCATTTTTAATCTGCTGCCATCAATGAATAAAGGAGAATATACTATGGCACAGAATCCCATTGTTACAATTGAAATGGAAAATGGCGACATCATCAAAGCAGAGCTTTATCCTGAAATCGCCCCTAACACAGTAAAGAACTTCATCAGCCTCGTAAAGAAAGGCTACTATGACGGATTAATCTTCCACAGAGTCATCAACGGCTTCATGATCCAGGGTGGATGTCCTGACGGAACAGGCATGGGCGGTCCTGGCTATTCCATCAAAGGTGAATTCGCACAGAATGGCTTCGCCAATGACTTAAAGCACACAGAGGGTGTTTTATCTATGGCAAGAAGCATGATGCCAGACTCAGCAGGCAGCCAGTTCTTCATTATGCATAAGAATGCTCCTCACTTAGACGGCGCATATGCAGCTTTCGGTAAAGTTATCGAAGGACAGGATATCGTAAACAAAATTGCCACCACACAGACTGATTACTCCGACAGACCACTCAAGAAACAGATTATGAAGAAAGTAACTGTTGATACATTTGGTGTTGATTATGAGGAACCGGAGAAGTGCTAATGCACTTCTCTTTTTATTTACTGCAATCTTCGATAATACATTCATGTTCCCTAGTATCTTTATCATAATTAATACCTACTAATAAAATATTTCCTTCATATTCCTGCAAACTTTTACAGTATTGTTTGTTTTTAATCTGTGCTACTGCCCCCTGGGCTGATTTGTCCCATTTTAATTCCACTACCAATGCAGGCTTATCCATAAATTTCTTTCTGGGCAAATATACCATATCCGCAAAACCTTTTCCTGATGGGAATTCCCGATATACTGTATAATAATTTCTCGCTGAATATAGTGCCAAGGAAATTGTATAACTTAAAGCATTTTCATCATTATATTGTATATGAGATGTTTCAAAATGTGCTTGCTCTATTCCTTCTTTTACCTCTGCATTTCTTTTATTCCATATAGCATTTAAGGTATCCGCCGAATGCTTCAGTGCCTTGGAAACCTCTCCCCAATCTGATGTGGAAATTGCTGTAGCAAATTCCTTTTTTATCTCATTATTAGGTATAAATACACTTTCATGATCAAAGTCATAGCCCAAATATCCCAAATGAATCAGCAACGTAAGGACATCATCTTCATTATGCAGAGAAACCATGTCATTCACGAAACTTCCTGTATTAACTGGCACCTTTTCTCCTGCAAGCATACTCAAGACATCATCTTTTAGTCCTTCATAATTCATATCTATATACATACGCAACGCTTCAAATGTCTCTGTACGATTCCAGTATGTATCACAAATACCAGATAATACTGCCTGCACTACGGAACGCGGATTATATACAGAATCTTCCTTGTCAAAATGATATCCGTCATACCATTCTTTCAGTTCTTCCAGATTTCTATTATATTTCTGACATAACTTCTCCACTTCCTGCTCTGTAAACCCGACAAATTCTGCTAAAATGCCAGGATTTGTCATCGAAAATTCATTAAACATATTAAGTGCTGAATGTGTCCCATATTTTTTTATCGGAAGAATACCTGTCATATACGCAAGGTAAATATACTCTTTATCTTTCAATAATCCTCTCAGAAAATCCAAATATCTGTCCTGATCCTCTTTTTTATTACTGTATTCTCTAAATATGCAATCCCATTCATCAATAATGACTATAAATGGTCGTTTTGTGTTCTGGTAAATATCCTGCATAGTCCGTACTAAATTATTCTGGTCAAAATATCTATAATCAGGATACTCTCCAAGCAATTCCCAAAGAACCGATCTCTGCAGCAGCGATAACATATCATCCATACTCTGACACTGGCTCATAAACTCCTGCATATTTAATGAAATCACATCATATTGATTCAAATATCTGAGAAAGGTTTCATTCTGAGCTATTTTCAAATTCTGAAATAACTTTTTAGAATCACATCCCCGGCTATAATACGCCACAAGCATATCTACTGCCATGGATTTACCAAAACGCCTTGGACGGCTAATACATACATATTTCTGCTGCGTCCGCAAAATCCTATTAGTATATGAGATCAATTCAGATTTATCTACATAAATCTCTGAATTGACCGCCTGTAAAAAAAGTTCATTCCCACGATTCAAATATATTCCCATATTATCGCTCCTGCTACACTTTTAAATTAAATTTTGTGTAACTATTCAGAACCCCATTCGCAAAATCGCTGTTTCACAGCTTTTCTTTTGCTCATGTGGTTACTTCGCCATATAAATTGAGTCAAATATGCTTGTAAACAAGCATATTCTGCCTTAATTTGCATGGCTCTGAATAGTTACAATTTTGTCATTTATCGCATCCAGATAGCCCTCCAGACGCTTCTGTGCACTTATGCTCAGATTCTGATATACTTCTATCAGCCTGTATTCCTTAGAATCCCTGTCTATCATTATATAATTCGGTTGCTGGTATTCTTTTAATTTCTGATTGTCCGTTCCCTGTAACAATTCGTATGGAGAAATACCAAGTACTTCGCATATAATCATGATTTTATCCGCAGAAGGATTGGTCTTTTTACGTTTCCAGTCACTGACCGTACTTTGGGAAATACCGGTTTTCTTTGCAAATTCCAGTTGAGAGATTCCCTTTTCTTCCATGTACTTGTAGATTCTTTCACTTATCAGCATAGTATTATAATTCTCCTGCCTGCTCCAGATCCTTTTTTAGCTCCAGAATTCTCTCTTCTGAAAGTTCAGAATATTTCATAATCAAATCCATAGGCATATGATCAGCCAGCATTTCCTTGGCAACTCTTTCCTGTTTCAATTGAATTCCCTGCTCCCTACCTTGTTCCATGCCCTGCTGATAGTTTTCCTTCCACTTACTATTCATCCAATTAACATATTCTACATCTGTTGTCATCATACCAATTACCTCTTTCTCTCTCTGCTCTAAAAATCTTACAAGTATATTCTCTTGCTTACAACGCTGAATGATCTCCTTTGCCTGGTTGCCCCCCCAGCTTGCACCATATTCCTGTCTGACTTCCGCACATATCTGTGTGAATCTCACATATTGATGAATAATATCATTTCCATGTCCATCTCGAATTATCTTCACTCTTAAATCTATCGGGCTGTTTCCCGAAAAATATGTTTCTGCAAAAGACAGCTGTTCTATCCCCAAATGTTCACTACCTGTATATATAATATACAATTCTGGTTTAGGTAAATTGATAACTTTGGATTCATATACACTAATTTTTCGCCTGCTTAAATATTCCTCACAGGTACGTACATAATAGAAAAGCACTCGTAAGACTATATTAGGCGACCAGTCTGATTGTGCCTCCACAAAATACATGAATCGGTCATCTGCAACAAATCCCAAATCATTGTAATAGCCATTCATCAGAACCGTTTCCAAAGTAATGACCTCAATCTCAGGATTTTTCTTTGCACTCTTACCGCTCAATGCCTCATACAACTCTGTTACATAACCTTGTTCTGCAAATAGTTTTGTAAAAACACTGTCTTTTACCTTACGTTTCATTTTCAAACCGGTTTCAGCGATTTTTCTCGGTATTTGTTCTTCTATCATAATACCATTTTTCCTCCTTTGTTACAACTTACGATAAGTTTTGTTTCTATTTTACGTTTATTTATCGCATATGCGTTATATTAGGATATAAAATAAGATTTGTCAATTATGACAAACCTTATTTTGTCTCTTTTTTACTTCTCAGCCAGGCATCTCTCTTTGTGGAATACAATGCCTTAAAAATATCTATATCTTCCAGTGTTGTAATCTTAATATTCTTATTTGACCCTAAAGAAAAGTGCAATTCTGCTCCCAATTCCAACATTAATGTATTCGTATACACTGCATTTGTAATTCCTCTGTTCAAAGCTTCTTTATGTGCCCATAATGCCTTGCCATATTGGTACGCCTGTGGTGTCTGTACCCTCATGATATCATTTCTGTCAATACCATCACTACCACTCTCACCATCTTCTGTGCGCATGATTGTTTCCTGACATCTGACAGCCGAAAGCCCTGAACCATATTCTTTGGCTTTTGCAATACAATCTGTTATAATCTCCTGAGATATCAAAGGGCGTACTGCATCATGAATAATCACGATATCGTCCTTGCTGCAATGGGACTCTAATTCCAACAACGCCTTTCTTGCAGATGCCTGTCCATTCTCACCGCCTTCAACAATCCACTTTAACTTCGTAATCCCATATGCCCGCGCATATCCATCCAGTACATCCAGCCAACCATCTATGCAGGACACAATCATTGCATCCACATCAGGATGATTCTGAAAAGCCTCTAATGTATAAATAATAATAGGCTTATCATAAATTGCCAGAAACTGTTTCGGAACAGACTGTTCCGTCCTGCTTCCACTTCCTCCTGCTAAAATCAATGCTACGTTCATAGGTGTCCTCCTTGACCTTACTCCTGCCTATCTCTATTGCCCATATTGTATAAAGACTTGAACATCTCTACATCTTCTACTGTATTGATCTTGATATTTAAATCAGATCCCTTGGATAAATAGACCTTCTGTCCTAATTTTGATACCATATTGTTAGTATCATTTTCATTCAAAATTCCCTGCTCTATTGCTTCTTTATGATACTTCTGCAAGTCTCCCAGGCGATATGTCTGCGGTGTCTGTATCCTTCGAAATGCATATCTGGAAATCGAACGCAGACCGCAGATTCCATCATCTGTCAGCATCACATTATCCATGGACGTCACCGCAGATATCCCCATTCCCTGCCTTTTGCAGGAACGAATACTGTCTGAAATAATCTCATCGGACACAAGTGGACGAATCGCATCATGAATAATCACAATATCGTCCTCTTTACAACTATGCATCAGCTCATCTGCTGCCAGTCTTGAAGTGTCCTGTCCTGACACACCACCTGTAATGACCCACTTTAACTTATCAATACGAAACTGCTTCGCATACGCCTGCACCATGTTCTCCCAGCCCTTTAGACACGCAATCATAATCGCATCTACCTCCGGGTGGCTCTGGAACTTCTGCATCGTATATACAATGATTGGTTTATTATACACATTCACGAACTGCTTGGGTATATCCATCTTAAAAGCAGGGTCTACACCACCTGCTAACAATACTGCTATATTCACGCCATTTCCCCCTTATGCTGCCTTTTATCTACAGTCCCTTAATATCTGAACCGTCTTCTCCAGTCCCTCTTTTATAGGAGTTGGGGCTCTCCAGCCCAACTCGTTGATCTTCTTCGTATCCAGAAGTGCTTTCGTAGCAGTAGAATATCCTGCCTGCTCCACTGCATCCGGTAATTCAAATACCACCCGTGAACCAGCTGCCTCTGCAAGAATTCCGGCAAGCTCCTTTAATGTTATCTCAGAATTCTCATCCGCAACATTATAGGCTTCACCGCTTTTTCCATATAATAATAAATATAAAGCAGCCACTGCTGCATCTACCACATAGGTATAAGAATATAACTGATTTCCTTCACTCTTCAGTACAATATCTTCATCTGCTGCCGCTTTCCTGATAAACTGAGCAATTGCCTTAGAATCGTCTATCCCCATGGTCGGTCCATACACCCTTGAGAAACGCCCGATTACAAAATCCTGTTCCTTCTGCGCCGCAAAAGCATTACACAAAGCTTCTGAAAGCCGCTTACTCTCCGGATAGCCAGCCCTGACAGTATTACAGTCAATATATCCCAGGTAAGATTCCCCAAACTTGTCCACATCTTTTCTGTTCTCTCCATAGATTTCCACAGAGGAAAAACACAGAAAACGCCTGCAATAATGCTCTGCAGCATAGGATAAAAGCTCATATGTACCCGATACATTGGTCGTAATTGTACCAATCGGATCAGTTGCGTAAGCCCTTGGATGCGTATTGCTTGCCGCATGGAGAATATAGTCAATATCCCCTAACTCCGGTAAAGGTTGTGATATATCATGGGAAAAGTAGGTGAAAAAGTCACTATCCCAATAGGGAGCAAAACGCTCCCTAGCCTTTTTCTCATTACGGCTGATAGCAAGGATATGGATACCCTGGGAAGAATTATTTATGATATTATTGTAATGCATAAGAATGTCAATGATCACCGATGCAATCATGCCTGTAGCACCGGTGATTAAAATTCTGCTGCCTTCTAACTTATTAAAATTACCCAGCTTCCATGCTGATTCTATATCCTGTTGATATATTTCACTATTGTATAGATTCATTCCCATGTTCCCCTCGTATAGTTCAAAAACTCCCTAAAAATCTTTACTCAACAGAAAGTCTGCAATATGCATGGTTTTAATTCCTTCATAATTTCCACTCGCAAATTCATCTGTCCTCAAAACATACTTAGGATAATTATCCTTTATCTCCAATAAGCGTTCATACTCTCGTTTCTCTGTCTTTTCAGAATGAATTTCCTGTGTTACCTGCACATACAGTTTTTCTCCCTGTCGGCTGGCAACAAAATCGACCTCTCCGTCTGTCGTTTTACCTATATAAACCTTATATCCACGCCTGCATAATTCCAAATATACAACATTTTCCAAGCTTGATGCTACACTATCAGGTCCATACCCTAATACCGAATAACGCAAAGAGGTATCTGCAAGATAAAATTTCTCCTGCGTCTTGAGAATTTCTTTTCCTTGCAGATCATATCTGGAACACCGATGCAAAATATAAGCTTTCTCGAGTTTCTCAAGATAGCTGTATACAGTCTCATTATCAATAGAACGTTTCTCAGACTTTAAATAATCAGAAATGGACTTTGCAGAAAAGGTATTGCCTACATTAGAAAAAGTGTATTTTACAACCCGCTCCAGCTGATCCACTTTACGAATTTGATTTCTTCTTACGATATCTGAGAAAATGGTCGAATTATAAATATCGCGTACAATTGTGTAAACTTCATCCTGAGAATATGCTCTCAAATGCGTTGCCGGGAATCCACCCAAACGGACATAATCAGCAAGCTCCTGATGTGGATTTTTCAGCTCTGTTACTTCTCTTCTAAAAGCAAGATATTCTTCAAAAGAAAGTGGATATACCTGAAAGGAAACATATCTCCCTGTAAGATATGTCGCAATCTCTGAAGACATCATACGTGAATTGGAACCGGTAACATATATGTCCACATCATATTCGCCCAAAAAAGAATTTACAACTTTCTCCCATCCACTTATTTCCTGAACTTCATCCAAAAAAAGATATGTTCTGCCCTGAGCACTCAATCCTGCTTTTATCGTCTCAAACATCTGCCTTGCAGTCATATCTTCATATTCCATAGAATCAAATCGCATAGAGATAATATTTTCTTTTGGAATGTGCCTCTCATTTTCAAGCTTATCCATGACCATCTTCATAATTGTGGATTTTCCAGATCGCCGAATCCCTGTAAGCACTTTTACAAAAGGAGTATCCACATATGTCATGATCTTATCCATGTAAAGTGGCCTATTGATCATATAAATCGCCTCCGCAATTATATTGTACTCCGATTATTGTGTGTTAGCAATGATGTTTTGCGGTTATAACCATAAAAATATAGATTTACATACTTACAATTACAACAGCGTCAACTGTTGAAACTCCTTTTCTTCTCCTACAATATCAATAAACTCTTCCAAGTCACTTTGTGTTTTTATCACTTTTGCTTTGCCTGAATTTTCCAGTAACAAATTACCCTTTGATAACTCTATCATCTTATGGTAATAGCATGCCAGCCTCTTATGTTGTCTCATTGCAAACTCAGCTGTATGCATGGTTCCACTATTTTCATCTGCTTCTATGATCATGATGCCCTGACTAATTTCACTCTGAACTTTATCACGCTCGACATATCTATATTTTTGAATACTACTGCCCACTGGATATTCACTAATCATACAGCCGCCCTTTTCCAGTATCTGTTCTGCCAGTCTGTAGTTCGAGCGTGGCTGCACCTGTTCAAGCCCGCATGGCATAACTGCAATGCATTTTCCGCCTTCTGACAAAGCGCCTTTTATAGCTTCTGCATCACATCCAAGTGCAAGACCATTTACCAGAGTAATTTTTCTTTTTGCTAAAATACACCCCGTTTCATATGCCAATTTACGACCCTTGTCCGATATTTTTCTGGTACCAATTACTGCAATATTTTTAGTTGCATTAATAAGGCTAATATCGCCCTTATAATATATCGCTGAATTATTGCTCATCTTCCGCATTCCAAAAGGATATGATTCATCAGCGCTTGTAACTACTAATATCGGATACTCATCAAATTTCTTCATGTATTAAATCGCCTTTCCTAGAGCAAACATTTCAACATGTTCTGCACCATTCTGTAAAAGGATTTCACGACATGTATACAAGGAATTACCTGTAGTAGTTACGTCATCCATAAGCAATATAATATCACCATTTACATCCATTTCCTTCAATGTTCCAATTGACTTCATATGAATAGAAATATCTCTATTTCCACCATATGCTAGCTTTTCAATACTATTCTGCCGTTGAAGAAAATACACTTTATTTACTCTCTTATTCTTAGCAAGCATCTCTCCTAATTGTGACATTCCTGTAATCTTCTTATCCGCATTACTTGATGGAACGACACAAATGGTTACTCCATCACATATTTCTGCATCTAACAAATTATAGAAATACTTTACTGCCTGTGGCTTTCCTTCTTTCAAATCCAATATCTTACCACTATAAACATCAAATAATGGATTTTTAATTTTTCTTTCTCTATCCAACCAATATTTGTGATAATTACTGTATACTACAATATCTCCAGTTCCATTCCATGCTTCGTTTACAAATACCATCGCCTCATGATCCTCCAAGTGATTCTCTCATTTCATAGTATACATATAGAAAAGCAAACGCGCAAGAGTTTCTTAGAACATCTGTTCATATTCTGCTATATATATTTACTTAAATATATATTACCGTTTACAATCCAGTTATAATCGCAAAAATTTTTTCAATATAACATTTGGGCAAGTGAACCTAATTATTTCTACTTCTTCTACCTAAGCAGTCTTCAGCTCTTCCTTGTGTACTGCTTAACACTTTATCAAAATTCCGCTTCACCCTCATTATTATGCTCAGTTCTTCACGTAAGATTGCTCAAAGATTGTTTTTCTTGTGCCACTCCGACGCATAGATTTCTAGTTCAAAATCTTCAGTAACTGCAGAATAATGTTCATCACAGTTACAATCCTCTTCAATCATATATTGCATAAAGTATTGTCTCAGCGGCATTCAGCGAATAATGTCTAATATAAAATTTATATTCTGGTACCAAATGATGAATATAGGCAGGAATATCAAGAATATCCTCCAATTTATGATAAATACTAATTGCAAGTTTGGGTTTGTCTCTCATAATCGTTTTCTCTGCACCATGAAGTGCTTTTAGTTCCGACCCTTCAATATCCATCTTAATAAATGTTACTTTTTCCTTCACAATCCCATCTATTGTTACCACTTTTATTTCGTCTGCACCATACTCATCTACACAAGACATAATACTTCCATTAGAATTAAAATGTAAAACCGTATTACAATCCCACAAACCTGCAGTAATACATTCTACATTAGAAAGTCCTCTTTTTTTTATTGCGTATTTTACCTTTTCCATATTATTTTGGTCTGGTTCAAATGCATAGATTTTTTTGACTTTACATTTATCTAATAATTGATTACTGGTTTCAAATCCAAAACAACCTCCATCAATAAAAACTTCACCATCTTCAAACTTAACAACTTCATCAAAATACTGCTTTCTAATTATTTCAAGCTGTCTAGCCGTTGCAAAAGATATAATGTGCTTTTCTTCATAATATTCACCTAAAAATGCCATCACTTCTTCATAATACGACGTAGTACTAACCAAAATATAAGCATCTTTATGATATTTAAGTAATTCCTCTGGCGAAATAACCTCTATATCAAAATATTTTTTCCCCTGTTTTTCCTTTGCCTTATCACATATATAAGAAACCTGAATACCATGTTCTTTACAACCAAATATAACCGTTTCGCAATTTATCCCGGCTCCATAAATAATTATTTCTTTGTCAATATTTTCCAACGTACAAAGATTTTCTGAAAAGTCAAGAAATGCATCTTTTAATAGATTGTAGACATATTTTTTATCCAGTGTGGATGCATATTGCAATTTATCCCAAAATAATTTTCTAGATTTCCCATCTGCTAAACACGCATATATTTCACCTATATTCTTCAGTATCTCACTCGTCATTATTATTCCCCTTTATTTTGTCATCCCAAATTGCTTTTCTCTGTTTCTCATCTAGCCATGAATAATGATAATGGTGTATGGAAAATGTTTGATTACTAAGTTCTACTTTTTTCTGTCCCACCAACACTGGTGAAAAAAAATTACTCGGATAAATTGCAATATTTTTTACTATCTGATACTGATTATTTGCCACAAATCCATACTTTCGTAACACATCTGACTCCCACTCTGCATTTACCTTCCATTTTGTCCAACTCTCAATATCAGATTTTGTAATGCTATCATATAGTTGTAACACTTCCCTTATCACGGGATTGCCAGACACTGTACCCATTCCAACGCCAGAATTTACACACCCAGACTCCTCCATACCCATATATGCATATTGATACCTTAGTTCATCCAAGTTCTTTAATAGTTCGACATCCGTATCCTGATAAATCCCACCCTCATGATATAAAACAAACATCCGAACATAATCCGCTACAAAAGCCCATTTTTTCTTACTATATGCATACCTGACATATTCATTTTGATTGATATCAAAATTATCTTCATTCCAACATACTATTTCGTATTTAGGACACAGTTTTTCCCATCCTGCAATATACTCCCTATCTTTTAATGGGATTTCACCATGTCCAAACCAACAATAGTGAATTTTTGCCGGTATCTGCATCGTATCTTCTCTTCTGAGAATACATTTTCTTTCGTTTCTCCCATGCTGAACCAATGCATATGGAATAAAGGAAATTTGCCTGTCAGATGCATTGACCTGTGCAATTATTTCCTTATAATGCACCGTTGTTATAATAATCAGATCATCCTCACATCGGTTCTTTAAATACTCTTGAAAAGAGATGACTGGTATCTGTTTTTCATTAACTTTACGATATGAATTTTGCATGTCTGGTGCGTTATCAATTAAATATACTAAATTATATGCCTCTTCATTTGACAAACAAGAATCAATAAAAGCACGAAAATAATTACCAATTCCCCAACATATAATTCGTTTATTTTTCATCAACATATTTAATTGGTTTATATTGTTACACTTAACCTGCATCAGATTCCCCGTTTCCTGCCACTTTCTCACACTATTGCATATAATACTGTTTCTGCTTGTCCAAATGAATAATGTCTTATATAAAATTTATACTCTGGCACCAAAGAATGAATGTATGACGGAATATCAATGATGTCCTCTACTTTATGATAAATACATATAGCAAGTTTAGGTTTATATTTCTTTATTTTCTGTTCTGCACCATGTAATGCCTTTAACTCCGATCCTTCAATATCCATCTTAATAAAAGTAACTTTTCCATCTATAACTTCATCTATTGCTACAACCTCTATCTCGTTTTCCCCATTTTCATCTACTCTAGACATAATGCTTCCTTGAGTATTAAAATGTAAAATTGTATTACAATCCCACATTCCTGCATGAATAATCTCAACATTTGAAAATCCCATTTTATTTACTTTATCTTGTACTTTTTTCAAATTAATAGAATCTGGTTCAAATGCATAAATTTTCTCTGCCCTACATCTGTCCAACAGCAATTCACTTGTTTCAAAATCAAAACACCCACCATCTACAAATATTTCACCATCTTCTAGTTTCAAAACCTCATCAAAATACTGCATTTTCATATATTCAATATGCTTTTCATCAACAAATGGAATTATTTGTTCTTCCTTAAAATAAAGTCTTAAGAAATCTTTTACTTCTGTTAAATATAATGTCGTACTAATAATAATTACCGCATCCAAATGATTCTTTACCAGATTGTCAGGAGAAATAATCTCTATGTTTTTATATTCCTTACCCTGCTTATTTTCATCCTTATCACATATGTATGATATCTGGATATTATTATTTTGGCAAAAACCAAAAACAATATCCAGATTATCACCTGCACCATATATCACTACCTTGTTAAATGTTTTTATAACATCTACTCTACCAGATGTAAATAAGTTAGTGAGACTATCTTCTATAAGCTTGTACGTATAACGTTCATCTCCTGACATAGCATATAAAACTTTATCCATATATATTGTTTTTGATAATTCATCTGCACAATTATTATATATTGCTTTTGCCTGACTAAAAATATCTCTTGTCCTGTTCATTTTTCCCCTTTTCCTCTCTCTTAATCTCTACATTCAATCAGCAAATCCTATTCTTTTAATATACTCACACAATTTTGTCTTCAAATATTCCATACTTATCTCTGCTTTTTTATCCCACCATGTGGATGAATAATGATGTATGGAAAATGTATTTTGTGTGACAAAATCATTCAATCCCAATAAATCATATGGAGCAAATACTTCGCTTGGATACAATGACATCCCATTGCGAAATTGATATTCGTTTTTTATTTTAAACCCTTGACCAACCATTTCCTCTGACTGATATATTGCACACGCAGTTAAATTTAATTCTCCATTAGGCAATTCAAAATTCATGGATTTATATTTTGACAATAAATTTTTTAAAACAGGATGCCCTTTAACTGCTCCAAATCCCAGTCCAAAATTCACGTAATTGTTCTGTTCAAATCCACAAAAAAAATCATCATACCGTAAAGGATCAAGGTTCTGTATCAGTTCCACGTCCGTATCCAGATAAATACCTCCATATTGGTAAATAATATCAAGTCGTGCAAAATCAGAAACAAATGCCCATTTTTGGTGATTATACGCTTGACGGACATAATTGCTGCTATTTAAATCATAATTTGATTCATCCCATTTAATTATTTGATAATCCGGGCATTTTTCTTTCCATGTCTCCATATATTGTACAAACTGTTCTGGGATCTCTTTTTTCCCAAACCAACAATAATGGATTACTTTAGGAATTCTATACTCTCCTGCACACTTTAAATTAATTTTCTGTTCACAATATTTATTCTCAACCAAAAAATCGATATAGCAAAATAATCCATCCAATTTTTCTTCCATATCCATTTGTTCTATCATATATGGGCAATACATACTGGTGGTTAATACAATGGTCGAATCATCTGCTTTTTTGACAAATTCATTAAATGAATAAATTGGAATGGATTTCTCGATAATTATTTTCTCTTTTCCTTGTTTTTCTACATCATTATCAATAAATCCGCAAAGAGAATCTTCTAATTTCAATTCCTTATACTTCGAAAAAAAACCCTCAACCTGTCTTCCACTTCCAAAGCAGAAAAGCTTTTTTCCAATAATCAATTCTGCAAACTCTATTATATTACAATTTTTTAGCTTAACCATTTTCCCCTCTATATACTTTTTTACATTATTTTCCACTCATGCAAAAGAAGCTCTTTATTCATTTCAGTTGGTGCAATCACAATTTGATCGATATTTTGACAAAGCCAGGCACCCCAAAAGCTAAACGTGCTATTGGCAATAATATGATGCTTGCATTTACTCATTAATACCAATTCTTCATAATCCTTTAAATGTAACTCGTCCACATAATAATGCTCATACTTGCAGGATATGTTTTGCTTTACCCATTGTGAGTCATCTGAGAAAAAGAAAAAAACAGGTTTAGTAACCTTATCAGCTATATACTCTATCGCTTTACCATAATAATTACGATTAATAATTCTTTTCACTGAACTTCTCAAATACTGAACTGTAAGATAATCCCCTCTGCGGATATGTACAGCAACTACTTCTCTTTCCTTTAATATTGTGTTTATACTCTCTGAAAGATTTAGTTCTTTTTTTAATTGTAATTCTTGTAATAAAATCTGTCTCATGCTCTGCAAAAATTTAAGTGTTTGAAATATTCCGATAATATAATAATTTCTATAATTAAATTTCTTTGATGTTAAAGACTTTATATCATCTTCATACTGCAATAAATTTTTCTCAATTCCAAGTTTATTGCAGCAATTTAACAATTTATCCTTACAGGTAGCATTCTCAATGTATCTCCAACGTTCCATCTCTGTCATTGGTACACATGGAAGAGAAATTCTAAAATAACATAATGAATATTTTCTGTCAGTTTGTAAATCTTCTCCTATTATTTTATCTCTCTTCCATCTCTCATTTTCCAATAAAACCTGATTTTCAGAATGTTCTGACAAATATCTGGCATATGCATACTGAAAAAGCTGATTTCCTAAACCATTCCAAACTCGTATTACAATCATATTTTTCCCTTATATAGTATACCGTCTAAATTTCATATAAAATATCTTCTAATGAAATAATCGGACAGCTTACTTTACTCTGTAATTGTTCTTCAATTTCATCAAAAAAAGTAATCGCTGTGACAACAATCGCATCCACATCTCCTATGTTATCATCCATGGTTATTATATTAATATCAGAGTATATTGAATTGGCATTCTTATCGATAGCATACGCTATTTGTACTTTTGTTTCCTTCAATTCGTCAACTAGGGTTTCTCCTGCATAACTCATGCCATAAATTGCAATTTTCTTATATCCATTTTTTTCAAAATAAGCAGATAAATTCTTTCCTTCCTGTTTTACTTTAACCCACTGGTTCATCATCAGGAATAATGCTAAATGTTTTTCTGCTAGCCCTTTGACTTTTTTTTCAGATTCTCCTGTTATATTTGCAACCGTCCCTGCTCCCGCTGCAGCCCCTACTAATGTTCCTATTACTCCTGATAATATTGATATTGTCCCCTTTTTCATTGAAATTTCTCCTTCCATATTTATTTTATAAACTCAAATAATCCATATCTGTATTCACCATTATGATTATCATTATCATATTTATGGATATCGACATTATATTCTATTTTTCCTTCTGAAGTACATGAAAATTCTTTTAATTTTAGTGAAGAGAAACAGTCAATTACTGTACTGGCATAAAAAACTCTATGTGCATTAAACTCTACTCTTTCTCTTCCAATTGGTAATGTTATATACAATCTACCACCTTTTTTCAATTTCTTCTGAATATTATCGAAACATTTAAAGCAAGCTTCTGGATCTATTGGGTCTCCGTATCTCCCTAACCCAAAATGTTCTAATGAGCACAATGCCGACATACTTTCTATACTTTGATCAGGTATCTGATACAAAGTAGTTGCATCATCTACAATCGTATGCAATTTTTCTACTTCTCCTGGAAATTTTCGAACATCAATTATAGTAACATCAATATCTGCAGCCAACAAATGCGCAATAAAACCATCCAATCTCGAACCGATATCAAAATGTTCTTTTACACCAGAATTAATAACTAATCTTGCTGCCCACAAATCCTGCCAGAAGTAATTTCCAATTGAACCTGCATAAGCATATTTTTCATTTAAGATTGGCCACATATATTGTGGTTGAATTGAAAAATTCTTTCTTTTGTTTAATTTCTCATATTGCTTTGCATCAACAATAATAAAAGTATCTTCTAATAATCCAAATTCTGCACAGTAATTTGTATAATTTTTATCCAATAATATTTTCTTAATAGTTGTTAGTTCTGTACAACCAACCTGATTCTTCACCCCATACAAAAAGATTATTCTGGATAAATCTATACCAAGTCCCACACATAAATTATAAATTTCATTAACGTACGAATTTGCAACAATAATATAATCATACTCCCTTGGTATTTCATTGCTGCCGAATACAGGTCTATTCATAAATATATCTATTGATTTATTCGTTTCAATAAATCCAATTATTTCACCACAATACTCATTCTCAACAAATTGCTTGGCTAATCTTCCTATTCCCCAAATAAGTAATTTCATTCTTTTCCCTCAAAATCAATTATGTTTTATAAAAATATGACTGTTTCTATTAATTCCTTTATCAATTATTTTTACTACTTCGTATTTTTCTCCTCTTGATATCTTATTGATTTGTGCACAAATAGGTACTTGAGAAACACCAGCTATTAAACTATCACATTTGGATAACGTGTACATATCTCTGATTACTTCTAATCCAAGTAAATATTTATGTTGTTCCCTGTTATTTTTGCAAAAAGCAACTGATTTATTTGTACTTCCTCTCTCTACATCTTTGTAATAGCAAAGTTTTTCACCATATTTATTTTCAAAAGATTTCAAGATTCTAGTATCATCCGTAGCCAAAAATATTTTGTTATATAAGCCGTTCAGCATAAGTTTATCAATTTCCTTGTAACAATCGTTCACATCTAAATAAACTGGATGATTATCGTATTGTACTCGAAAATCCGTTCCCCGCATATGAACTCCTAATACTTTTTCGGTACCACATTTTATAGATTTTATACTATCGTTTAAATATTTTTTTGTTGCATCATTATATCTCAAATATTTTTTTGCAATCTGTGCCATCAAATATAAATATTTTTTATTATATTTATAAGTACTCGTTTTACCTGTAAGTACCTGCTCTACCATTTTCCTGTGAATAATATCTGCACTAATCACTTTTGCACTTACTTTTGCCGTTTTTATGCTAATCGATGACGGTTGCATAAAATAATATTCAAAAGGATTACTATTCCCATTAATTTTCTTTTCTTCTCTATAAGCAAAATGGTTTCCAGCAGAAATAACTGGTATATATCCACAAGCATCGGCAAAATATAAGTATTCTAACCAGTTTCGATACATTGCAAAAAAGCCTAAACTAGCATTGTCTTCTTCAATATAATAAATTACTTTATTAATATTTGCTGGTCCATAATGTCTTTGATTTAATCTGAAAATATCTATATCTTCATTTATCTTTTTTTGAGTTCTCATATTAAACTCCTATATAATTCTTTAGTTAAAACATATTTTTATTCAATACAAATCCTTTATTGGAAAGATACTCCTCGGCCTCATCATAAGCTACAATTGATATCAATACGATTGCCGACTTGTCACTTTCAAAATCTTTAGGTGCCGTTATTACAATATTACCTATTGTATTCCCCCACTTTGACTCATCTATATCCCAAAAAGAAATAATCTTTATTCTAAACCTATCCAACTCCTTTTTCAAAAGAGCTCCATTTTTTCCAGCTCCATAGATATGTATACAGCTTTGCGGAGTAATAACCCTTGCATTATACAAATTTCGAACTTTCCGACTAATAGTCATATATTCATTATTATATTTCCAAAATATTTTTTCTATAGAGTCCCTTGGATGTTGATTCATTGCTTGGTCTAATACTATTTCTTTTATACATTTATTAAAAAATAGCTCTACCTCAGTGCTCTTTTCAGTTTTTTTAATGAAAGGACTTGTCTCATTTTCTATTTTATTATAAAGCGTTATCATTCTTTCGGTTTCTTTTAGTAATGAGTACTCATCATAAATTCTTTTTCTACATTTTTCTGAATCAATAGGACTATTTTTTAAAATATAGCAAATTTTCTCTGCCATTTCTTCCGTGTTCCCACTTTTTACTTTATACCCATTTACTCCATTAACAATAACCTCGCTCATCGCACTAATATCAAATGCAACTACAGGGACTCCACATGCCATAGCTTCTACAGCTGTCATTCCAAATGTTTCAAAAGTACTAGGAAAAATAAAAACATTAGCCATATTATAGATTTTCGCTAGCCTTCTTCTTTCTAAAATAAAGCCTAAATTGATAATAGGTATATTTTCATTAATTTCCAAATTTGCATTATGTCCAAATGTTACGATATAAAGCTTATTATCTACACACAATTGCTTAATTTCTTGAAATTCAAACAAATTTTCCACAATACTTTTAAGAAAATGATATCCCTTTACGTTATCATTCAATGATTGTGCTCCAATTAATATTATTTTACTATCTTCACGCAATCCAAGTTCTTGCTTTATGTCAGTATCTTTCTCAATACTAAATATTTCTGTATCTATACCAATTGGGATAACTGAAATATTATTATTTCTAAAAATCGAACTCCTTTCCACAATTTCTTTTAGCCAACTAGATGCTGTAACTATATGAATAGAACTATTTCCATAATAATGCATTTTTTCTTCAAATAGTTTTTGTGAAATATTTTCTAATGTATTGACCATTTGTGGACAATCAGAGCAATTTTCTTCATATCTAATACAGCTTTCAGGGCAATGGCATAATCCGGTCATTGGATGAAAATCATGCATGGTCCATACAATCTTCTTTCTCATTTGCAAAAATTGCTGAATATCGTTCAAGCTTAATAAACCCATACACCAATGAATATGTATTATATCCGCTTCTTCTACCACTTTTTTTAGTTCATGCGTCCAATCAAGTCCTAAATAGTCAATACTATGAAATGAAGTTCCCAGCTTCCTATTATTCTTAAAATATAATTTATCAATTAATCGTAATAATCTTTCCTGTTTACTATCTGTATATTCTAATTCAATAACCGAATCATCGTCTCTGGTTTTTTCTCTTACAATCATTATAGAATTATTACCCAAATCTTTTTCTTTTCTATGCAATTCGTAAGCTGCTCCTAAAGCTCCTGTTGTATCTGAAAAGCTAAAATGCACTATATTCATATTTATACTCTTTTCTTAATTCTCTCCTGTGGCACAGCATATATAACTAACTCGTTAATACAAAATCTTCCTTCATAATAGTCTTGCATTAAAGAAGGATACTTTCTAACATAAATCAAATACTCGCTGAGTTTTTCCTTTACAAAATTAGGAATAGTTATCAAATCTTCCTTCTTATGATATCCACAAATTGCTAATACAGGTCTACATCTTTTTATTACCTCAATTCCCGAAGATAAAGCATCTAATTCATAACCCTCTATATCCATATTAATATATGTTATTTTTTCTTTTTCAAAATAATCATCTATTCGTTCTTGGTTTACTTCATTTCCAAAGTAAGAATTTATTATTTCAATTTTTTTGCTGATTTCATCAGGTAGAAAAGACAAATTTTTTTTTAAAATACTAGCAGTATTATAGTCTCCCTCAACAGCAAAAATCTTTTCAAATTTGTTAGTATGTTCTAGGTAATTATATATTGTATCACCTGAATAACTTCCAAAATTAATCCATCTTTCATTATCTAAAGGAATTATCTCATCAGCTCCATCATTTATTACAAAATACTTATCCACTTCAGGGTATGTCTTTCCTTCGTACATATGACCTTCTAAACATGCTGCAATATACTCATATAATGTTTCTTTCGAAATCTCATCTTCCAACATATTCATAACATTGCACAACGATTGTTTTTCACTAATAAAATAATCATACCAATCCGGCTTTATTATTGCCCCAATTTGCGATGAAAAATCAATTATCTTAACACATTTTTCTTCTATTAAATAAGACTCAATGTCTTTTTTAACTTGGTCATCACAGCTATATGCAAAGATTGATATTAATGTACAAAAGTTGAATGGTTGAGTTTTCCGTTTTCTATAGTTAGTAAACTCTTCCCTATTCATTACCTTAATTCCATTAAGACTTCCTTCAGCTGGCGACTTATCGATTATAATATCAATATCAATATTATAAACTTGCTTCAAATAATCCAATGTTATTTTCCCAGCTTTTCCAGCTCCATACATAACAACTTTGCAATTTATTCTTTTCATTAGATATTTTAAAACAAATAATTCAGTTGCATTTGCATATTCTTTAAATGAATGGCTTTCAAAAAGATTCAAAAAAATTTCATTTTCCACTATCTTATTTCTCCCTTATTATATATCATTTTGTTTTAATAATAATGCAAAAATGTCCTGCACAGTCATTTGGCAAACATAGTTCATAATAATCTCTATTATCATGAACAAATTCATCAACAGCAGTCTTTGCTCCAGTCGAAAAAAAATCATAGTCATCGACAATAATAACGCTTCCCTTTTTTGTTCGCTTATGTAAAAACTTTAACGCAGTTAATATTGGATCATATAAGTCAAAATCAATATAAGCAAAAGAAACAGAATTTAGATTTTTTTTTACTACTTCTTCTAAAACTGTCTTTTCAATAAAACCCGGAATAATTTTTATTCTTGTCTCATCAATGTCAATTTCTTTTAATCTTTCTTTTACTTCCTCAATGCTACACTTCATACTATAAGCATATTTATCCATAGAGCCTAAATGGAAGATATCATTCTTCAATATGTCTTTCTCTGTAGGGATAGATAACCCTTCAAAAGAATCAAAAAGCCATAGATGTTTATTACTATTTTTTATATCATTAGCTAACATCGCAGAAGTGGTACCTTGTGCAATACCAAACTCACATACATCTCCTTCAAGTTGTAGACATTTTTTCAAATAATACCTAATATAAATTGCTTCAGAATTTCCAGTTCCAATCAAATTGTAAAGTAATTTATATGACAAAGGATCTTCTGCTAATTCCATATCTTTAAAAACATATTTTTTATACATCAGCTCTAATTCATGGTATAGATCATATATTTTAGACATTCCCAAAGGATGCTTCATTATGCCAAAATCATTCAAATCTTGTTCTTCAAATATTTCTTGCCAAATCACATAATTTTTTCCTTTTTGCATTCCTACTTTATCAAGTTGATTACATATTTCATGACAAATTGTTTTGTCACTCATGGATACAATAATAAATATATCCTTCCCCCAAAGCTTAATAGCATGTTCCAAAGAATACACATTAACACTATCCTTTTCACCAACATAATAATTATCAATAAACCCCTGAATAGTTATATTTTGTACTTGAAGTATTCTTTTTATTTGTATACCCCTTTTTCCTGCTCCAAAAATACAAACTTTCATTTTTTTCCCTTCCTATAATTTCAAGCCCTAAATCATTAATTTTTGGACTTTTTTCTTTAAACAGTTACCTCACAACAAGTGCTAAAGTGTATGAACATTCATTGTATCAAGTACTGAATAGTTGAAAACAGGTACACCAAATAAAGCATCCATTGTTTTTGCTTTATAAAGGCTATAATTCCTCTGTTCAACTATGATGATGAACCTTCCGTGTCTAATGGCATCGTGTGCCAACTTCCTTCGTCCCATCTGCTCATACACTGAGTGCCAGCTAAGCTTTCAAACAGGGTCATGCCCTACGGAGAGAACTACTGCCAGCTACAGCTCTTGTTTGTTTTTGATTGTTACTGGCCTTCCTTTGCTGCAGGGACTTTTTTCAGTGGACGCCTCCCCTGCTTTATCAGTTGGTCTTGGTGCTGATGTAGTGCACTTCACACTCCATCTGGTTTACGGGGTTCTTTTCCAGAACCCTGCCCGGATCCAGTTAAACTCTGAATCCCGGCAAGGGTCTGGAATTGTAATGCAATCTTAAGTAGTACTTATGCTGCCTGTGGTATTGCCTGATTTGGTCTTACAATGTCTCCCAACAGTTTCTTCGGATCATATGTTGTCCCCTTTGTCAGGATTGTAAAAATCACCCTCAGTATCTTGCAGGCAATCACTATGAGTGACTGCATCTTCTTTAGCGGATTTTGCTTCCTTGTCGTATAGTAAACATGAAGTTCCTTAAATTCCTCCGAATGTGCCACTGCCGACTTCGCTGCCTGGAATAACCAATATCTGAGTCGTTTGCGTCCTCTGTGACTAATTTTGGTCTCTCCGGTATGCTTACCCGAACTGCAGGCTACCAATCCTAATCCGCTTAACTTCTGTATTTCCTTTACATCGTCAAATCTTGATATGTCCCCCATCTCTGCAAGTATCCCTGACAGGATGTTTTCGCCGATTCCCGATATTGCCAGAATGTTCTTTGCATGTGGAATCTCCATACATCTTTCATTTAACTTGTTTTCTATATCTGAAAGCTGCCCATCCAGCTCAATAATCCGGCTGACGAACCACTTAACAGCCTGTCTGCCGGCATCCGCCCCATCCTTGATTCCTACGCTTTTCCTTGCGTATTCCAGAATAGATGATGCATTGGCATAGCCTCGCCCACGAAGCTTCGCCTCATGCCATATCTGTTTCATCCCCTCTGTTCCAAGGGCAGCCAATTCATCCGGAAATGGTGCCGCCTTAAGCAGCTCTAAACTAAATGTCCCGTCTATTTTTCCAAATGCGTCCTTGTATTCTGGAAAATAGATTTTCATCTCTCTGTGAAGCCGGTTAAGATTCCGGATCCTATCTTCATTCAATTGGTCCCGAAACATCGAAAGACGTCTGATATCTGCATAAAGTTTTTCTGGAAGATATGGCATTCCAAAGTTGCCATCCTTCACCAGATTTGCAATAAGCTTCGGATCCTTTATGTCATCCTTAAGCTGGCTGTTGTCTTCCACCTCTTTTGTCTGTTTTACTGCGTATGGATTCACCTGCACAACACTGATTCCCTTTGCAACCAGCCAGGTTGTCAGGCAGAACCAGTAATGACCGGTAGGCTCCAGCCCTAAGACAATCTGCTTCTTATCATTTGCTGCCGCAAGCTTAGTGCTCCAGTCTAACATGCTTTCAAAGCCTTCTGCCGTATTACTGAAGCCAAAAGCGGACTTACTGAGTTCTCTTCCTCTGATATCAATTGCCCTCACATAATGAGTCTCGCTGCCAATATCGCATCCTAATATCAGCATGTCATCACTGACAAATGAAAGCTTATCGTTTTTGTCAAACTTACCTCTTGTTTCCAACTCATGCCAGGTAGATGCTTTTAACCCTGCCTTAATAGCATCAGCTTTCGCAATAATCCCCTGCTGTTCAAAAATGTTTACTGATAAAACTTGATTTTTCTTCTTTGAGCCTTTAATATTCATTGTAGATACCTCTTGTATTCGTTAGATTTTACCAACTCGCCAGGTCAGTAATAATCTAATTTTACTTGAGGTATTTTTTTCGTCAATCTCTTGACCTATTTAAAGTATACAGGAAGCTTTCTATAGCAATGTATATTTTATATAATCTGACAAGGATATATTACCTTCACAAACAACTCTTTCCAAACATATTTTCATATATTCATATTGCTCTGTTTCTGATATTGGCTTAACTTCGTATTTTTTTAATGTCTGACTCATCTTATTTATTGAATACAGATACTTGGATGACCGCATTGCAAAATAAATGCTATCTTTTATTTCACAATATCCATAGAATTTACTCCATAATCTCATATCCTTATATATTTCATTTTGTTCAACACTTACTATTCTTTCGTTTCCTGTTTCTATATCTAAACAAACTATCTCCGTTCCATAGGCTGGCATTAACCAAAGCTTAGAATGTGTTGGAACCATTACATACCAATTATTTAGCTGGCAATTATTGCATTTCCTTAATGTAATAAGTTTTCTATTTTCTATTTCCCACTTATATACATCACCATTACTCAATAAAATAAAGATATATCCTTCATAACAAATAACATTGACCACACCATCCAGTTTTTCACAAATATCTACCTTTTTTATTTTTTTTGTAGAAAAATCATATTCCCATATACACGTACAAGTCATTTCAAACAAAAAAACTCTGTTATCATACTGAACGGCTTTTGCCCAAACTCTGTTTTTCAAATCTTTATACTTATTCTTTTGATATAAAACATTATTATTTGAAATATCATATATGATTATATAATCAAGTTTTTTAGGCAAAATATAAATCATCTCATCTATTTCAGAAATCATTATAAAATTGTCCCATGAATTTCCTCGATACCCTATGTTTATATACATATATTCGTTGTTTTCTATATCATATTTTACTAAATATTTTCCATTTATTTCTAATATATATATATATTGTCCTCTTTGGCAAATATCATAAATATCTGTCATTGTATCTTTATATCCTTTTCCTATGGGTATCAATGACATTTGCATTTTACTAGGATCTATTTTTATAGGTATCTTAGTTGTATTTATAAAAGCGTATATTGTATTATCATATTCAATACAATTTGAAAAAAGAAATCTCAACTCAACTTATCTCCATTGTCATTTATATTTTGGAACAGCATATAAAACTGTTTCCCACATATTTGATGCATAGTGCCTAATATAAAAGTGATAATCAGCATTCAAGCTCAATATATATTCTTCAATCAATATGATATCTTCGGGTTTATGATATATACAAATAGCTAATCGAGGTACATATTTTTTAATAATGTTTTGAGCTCCTTCTAGTGCTTTTAATTCTGAACCTTCAATATCCATTTTTATATATGTTACTTTGTCATTATTAACCATTGTATCCATATCTATTGCATTCACTTCTATTTCACCAGCATCATTTATATATGAACCAGCCCCACCAATATTAAATCTTACCTTCTCTTGCTTATTCCAGGCAGCAACATTTTCCAAAATAACATGATTTATTTTTTTTTCATTAATCATATCCACTATATGCTCTGCCATTTCTTTTATCGGTTCCATAGCATATACTTTTTTATTTTTCCCATCTACCCATTCAAAATAGTCTAATATAGTGTCTCCATTATATGCTCCTGCATCAATAAATACTTCGTCATGAATCGGTTCGAATACATCAAAATACTGATTTCCACTATTGGCAACTAATATGCCATATTCGGATTTTAAAATATTATCATCTGAAACATTTCCTTTTTTCAAATCTTCATACATTTCATTTGCATATTTTCTTGAACCAATAATGATAAGACTTTCTTTATGTTGCTGAATTACTTCATCAACAGATAAAACAGTTTTTCCGTTTACCTCTGTGCCAATTACCTTCAAATTATTATCACACCAATATGTTAATTCTATATTGCACAAATCTAAAACGCGTTTTTGCTTTAACCCATCACATCCGCATCCAAAAATGATAATCTCCGATTTACCATTTATTTTTCGATTTAACTCCTCACAACGCCATTTCTTTGGAATAGAGTCTATAGTATTTAAATAATTCTCTTCATTTCTTGTACACAAATAATCTATTCTAGCGTCAAAAATCTTTTGAGATTCTTCATCCAATAACGCTTTTCTAAGTCTTGGAATATTTATCAATCTGTCATACCAACTCATTCATTTTTTCCTCCCTGAAGTAATTCAAAATATTTTTGTATCATATTAATTATCATACTTTTCCATGCTTTTATTCCAATAAAACTTAATAACGATATTGCCTCTTTTATCTTAAAAAAACCACTGATACAATTGATATATCCGTAAGCATACTCACTTTTCATTTTATCTAAGTTGATAGATAATTTTTTTTCGATACATACCGATATTTCTAAATATTCCTTCCATTTTGCTCGCTCAGTCACAATATTGTTATAACAAGATTCCCCTTTAACCCTATCTAATCTATATACTCCAATAATTCTATCAGATTGATATATTTTCCCATGCAATAACATATATATTGCCGTCGTTATGTCTCCAACATGTCTGCTTATTTTATACCACCGATAGTCATACTTATTATCATGGTAAAAATTTAAAAAAAGCGTAGCACATGGATCAAATTCCGCTTTTCGATTCACAAAATCATCTAATAAAATATCACTATTACAATCGGCATCAATTTTTCTATTCCTCTTGCGTCCTGTTTTCTCCGATAAAGCTATTCTTCTACAACTAATTCCAATATACTCGTTATGATTTTCAATCCAATCAACCATATATTGAAGGGCAAAATCATCTGTTAAATAATCATCGCCCTCATACATAAATAAATATTTTCCTCTTGCATGCATCACTAAATTGTACGCATTTTTAGTTCCTCCTATATTTTTTTCCCTTGTAAATAATCTCACTTTAGGATTATTTTTATACTTTGATATCAAAATAGTCCCTGTATTATCTGTTGAGCAATCCTCACCCACAAGTATCTCATATTCAAATGTTACTTTTTGCTTTAATAAAGATTCTAAAGTTTCCTCAATATATTTTTCATGATTATATGTAACAACAAGTATACTTACAAGCACATTATTATTTTCCATTTGATGTTTCTATGATTATTTTTATACTAATAATCACATATTCCTTTCTTCATTATATACAAATTATGACCATAGTTCATAATAATAGTTTAGATTAAAGCTTTTTATATATTGCTTAAAACCTAATTTTCAAATTCTTCTCCCATAATAATCTTTGTTTTTTCTCTTGTTAACTCGCTTTTTCTCACATTTTCTTTTCTTCATAGAGATTTCATCTAAGTATATGTCATTCCCTCTGGCCATAAATCATGGATATACGGATGTTTAGGGTACACAAAACAAGACGTCGCCTTATTCTGCTATGATCGGCCTTTCTGTTCCCCATACTCCTTACGGCAATATTATTTGCTTTAGTCATTACAAATAAGTATTTATTATCAACGGATGAATTTTCACTATTTTTGATTTCTATTTTATTATCAATTTGGGATAACTCTTTTTGTACATCCTCAATAATCAGTACCTGTTCATCTTACCACATTTCTGAGATAATTGCTCCATCAACATATCTAAACATAATTTTGTGCAATTCGCTCGATTTGCACGAATCGTGTCACTCTATCCAAGAGGATTATCTTATGAATGCAAAAACTTCATCAAGCCCATCTTCAAGAATGGGCTGGTCGCTTTGCGGAACAGAAAGCCAGCGGACTGACTGTCCGGCAATGGTGTGGGGTTAACCATTTTTCCTTTCACACCTGCAACTACTGGAAACATCTTCTCAAAGAAGAAGTTGTCGGTCAGGCACTTCCTGATATTGTTCCAATTCCTGTCTCTGCAGTCCCTGAATACCAGTCTTCACTCAAAGCAACAGAAGTTCGCTCAATTCGCTCTAATTGCGCGATTTGAGCAGATCAGTCCTTTGTGAAACTGAATATCAATGGAATCAACATTGAGATCGATGATTCTGTCTCTGCGGAGTTTCTTGCAAAACTCTTCAAGGCGGTGCACTATGCTTAAAGATGCTGACCCTGCCTATTTTGCTGGTATCTACATTGTCTGTGGCTACACAGATCTCCGATATGGCATTGATTCACTTGCTGCCATCATCGAACGTAGATATCATATGAATCTTTTCGTCCCTAACACACTGTTCCTTTTCTGCGGAATGTCTGCTACGAAGATCAAAGGGCTCCTGCGGGAAGGCGATGGCCTCCTGCTTCTTTACAAACGCATGGAATCCGGACATTTCACATGGCCACGGTCATCTGCTGATCTCAAATCCATGTCTGCAGAACAGTTTCACTGGCTGATGCAGGGCTTTGCAATCAAACCTGTCATTCATGATGTCACACCACAAAGTTCCAGTTAAACGCTGTTTTTCTTTGTGCAATACAGAGAACTCTTTTCCTGTTTTCAGGACGGTTCTCTTTGGTCTATGCACAGCTTCCAGAGACCTCCTAACTATGTTTACAAGGTCTCCAAAGCTCTGCGCAGCACTTCCTTTTTCTATTTTCATCTTTCTTTTTTCTCCTTGGGGATCCAATCTCTCAGCTTTTCATCTATGGTCATTTTTACCTGTTCCTGTTTTGGCTGAATTGTTCTTTTTCTCATGATTCTGGTATAATGGTTCCAGTTAGGAAGCATGACTCATGATCCAGTTATCAGATGAACAATTACATAACCTTGGTAAAGAAGCCCTCATTATTATTGTTTCTTCTTTACAGGATCAGCTTCATTCACTGCAGTCGCATCTGGATCATGCCAATGCTCAGCTTTCTGATACGAATCGTCAGATTGAACTTCTCACAGAACAGATCCGTATTATGAACCAGCGCCATTTCGGACGTAAATCAGAAGCAGATCTTGATGGGCTTCCTGCCTGTATTATCGAACACAGACTGTCTGATGAAGAGTTAGCCATCAGGTTTCCCAATGGTTATAAAGAGCTTCCACAAGAAGTCTATAAACGTCTTCACATTATTCCTGAAACGTTTATCGTTGATGAGCATCATGTTCATGTCTACGCCTCAAAAAACAATGATAAAACCATTCTGAAAGCTCCAAGACCCAGGGATCTTTTCCGGAACAGCATCGCTACTCCGGCGTTGGTTGCATCCATTATAAATGGCAAATACACCAATGCTCTGCCATTGGAACGGCAGGCAAAAACTTATAAGATGAACGGCATCAATCTTGCGACGAATACCATGGCAAACTGGGTGATTGGAAGTACTGATATGTATCTTTCTCTAATTTATGATCGTATGCATGAACTGATCTATGACAGTAAAGTCATCCATGCCGATGAGACTCCGGTAAAAGTCATGCGTATCGACAATGCAAAGATCAAAAACGGGAAAAAGACTTATATGTGGGTCTACCGGAATCGGACTCTCAAAGGTACGCATCCTATCGCTCTTTATGACTGGCAGGATTCCCGCCGTTCAGATCATCCACGGGAGTTTCTGAAAACCTTCTCCGGGACTGTAGTGACCGATGGATATCAGGTCTACCACAAACTTGAAAAAGAACGGGAAGATTTCAAAGTTGCCGGCTGCTGGATCCATGTCAGAAGACCTTTTGCAGACTTTATAAAATCTGTCGGTCTCACGGCTGCCAAAGGGTCCATCGCCCAGGAAGCTTATGACATGATCACCGAAATGTTGCGTATAGATAATACTCTTGATGATCTGCCTGTATCTGATCGCAAGAAGCAGCGTCAGCTTGTTCTCTCTGAGAAAGTTGATGCTTATTTCGCGTGGATAAAACAGAAATATGCCCAGGTAACCCCAAACGGTTCCATCGGCAAAGTTCTTGCATACAGCATCAATCAGGAAAAATATTTGCGTGTCTTTCTCACCGATGACAACATTCCTATGGACAATAACTACGCTGAGCAGGCAATCCGTCCATTTACTCTTGGCCGGAAAAATTTTGTTTTGATTGAATCTTCCAATGGAGCCAACGCTAATGCTGTCCTGTACAGCCTGGTTGAAACAGCCAAAGCAAATGGTCTGAATACCTTTGAGTATTTTAATCTGCTTCTCACTGAGATTCCGCAACACGTAGACGATAATAATCTCCGCTTTCTGGATAATCTTCTTCCATGGTCACCTATGGTACAGAAAGCATGTCCTAGTAAATATAAAAAATCTTAACTTTTCAAGGTACAATCTATTTCCAAAAAATCAGCGTAATCCCCGGAAACTCGGGGATTTTTGCTTATCTGGTACTCGTGTTTGAGGACTTACCATATTGTCAGTATACTTGTACATTATTTTTTGCTCTATGAATGGCATTTTTCTACAAAAGATTACACAAAAAAATTGAAATCTGTTAAAACCGTGTACTTTATTATATTATTTTTTTACAAAAAACGCAGTATAATCAATAGTTTAGGCGTGATTTTCTTTTAATAGGTAGACACTAAATATTACTCCCTCATTTTTAATTAGTACCAATATTTAACATTTTTTGTATATATTATAATTTATATATAATATCGTCGATACAAATAATTGGGCAGTTAGTTATTGGCATAAGTTGTTCTCCTATTTCATAATAATAATATAAAGATGTCACTACAATTACATCTACTTCACGATTTGCTATCATATCTATTGAATTTCTGTCAAAAACTAAATCTATAATAATATCAGTCTTTTGTAGTTCTCTCTGTAAGTTTTTTGAGAAATAACTTGTACCATACACAGCAATTTTTCTATATTTCTTCCTAGTAAAATAAGAATCAATTTTTTTGTTATTTTGCAAATTCTCAATCCATCGATTCATTGCAATAACCATTTCTCCAAATTTATTTGACAAAACTTCACTATTCTCACAAACCTCATTACCCATCATAATAATCCTCTATCTCATTCTTCGAAAAAGTCATTCCATTTTTTGACTTTATATTCAGTCTCATTTATTTTTAAAATCTGTTCATAATTATTCATGCGAGTACTTTGTGGAATACTAACAAATTGATTAAAATCCATTTGTTTGATTTCGTCAATTAATGCAATTGAACAATGCAATTTTTCAGCAAAGTATTTATAATTTTGTCCGTTTCTATTCATGTACAACTTTGCCCCACTCATTCCTAACATGAATATATTTCCTAATGCTTGTTGTCTTGTCATTGCAAATATGCCAATATCTACTTTTTTAATATAATCATTTATTTTCATGATCTTTCTTTGTGCAAGAACCTTGTTTCCAAATATGCTATGACTTCTTCTGCATATTCTTGCTCTCCATATGCTAATGGTAAAAAAATCTTTATGTTTTCACATTTATACTTTTCCAATGTCTTTAATACATCTATATGATTGTTAGTATTAGTCGCAGAATTTCCGACTTGTATAATTATTTCTTTATCACTACTTGTTCTTTTGTATGGAAATAAATATTTTTCATATCCTGCATTTGGCTCTCAGCGCAATACTGTATACAATATTTTTTACCTCTTGGATTGTACAACTCGTCAATTTTACCTTGATCACTCTCAATTATAGTTACAATTCCTTTTGCTTCAGAAATAATCTTTTTCTTAATATTGTTCTCTTCCGTTTTCTCCGAAAATGGTATGTCACCTCCCCAAAAACACAGATATAATTTATCCAATAGCTGTAAGTGATAAAAAAGAATTTTAAAATATCATTCTCGAAAATTCCATGAAATATAATTTTATCAAATCTATCAAAATGTTCAGCAATACCAGGCTTTTGAAGTTCATAAGTAATTGTCGGTATATATCGTATGTTGTCAGCATTCAAAAAGCTATTATCTTCAGATAAAAAAGTGGTTCCATATATCAAAAAAATGAATACTATTTTTCGTATATTTATTAACTGTAGTAACAAAATCTTCTGTAAACTGACTACTTCTAAAAAGGTGTAATATTCTTTTCATGATTGTCTCTCCTAAACCCATTCCACACTCTTTTTCAAAGCAACCCTATCTACTTTGCCATTAGCATTTTTAGGTAATTCTTTCATAAACTTAAAACTATTTGGAATCATATAATTAGGAATATATCTCTTTAAGTCATTTCTAACAGATGCTGAATCCATATCTTTTTCAGTAGCTATGAAACCTATTAACTTTGAGAAATTATTTTTGGATAAAGTATGAATAACTGCACACTGTTTTACATTCTCTATCTTTATCAAAGCACTCTCAATTTCTTCTAATTCCACTCGATAACCCATATGTTTTATCTGATTATCAATTCTACCTCTGAAAAATAATACTCCATCAACATTTTCTACTAAGTCACCCGTTTTATACATTTTTACGTTATATGTGTCATATTTCTCGCATCGTACAAATGATTTATTCGTTCTCTCAGCATCGTTATAATATCCCAATGCTAATTGATTTCCTAATAGACACAATTCTCCATAATTGCTTTCATTTTCTCTTTCATCTAATATTAAATAGTCAAAGTTAGCTGCAATATGACCTAATGGGGTCAAACCATCTTGTTTTATATCCTCTTCCTTTATTTTATATGCGGAACAGATGCAAGTTCCCTCTGTTGGTCCATATACATTATAGAATTCAGCTTGATCTGCGTATATTCCATATAATTTTCTAAGCAGTTCCTTGGGATAACCTTCTCCACCAAATGAAAAGATTCTAATACTTTGTAAAGTTTGTTTTCCTAATAGTTTCAGATTAGTCAAATATATAAGCATTGAAGGAACACTAAACCATAAAGTACATCTAATGTTATCAATTATTTTTAACATTTCCTTTGGTTTTTCTACTATATCTTTTGAAATAGCTGCCATTGTCAACCCATTAAAAACAGAACAGTAAAAATCAAATACTGAATTATCAAAATAAATAGGATTCACATTAGTCAAAATATCATTTTCCCTCAATTGATAAGTGCTCTTTCCCCATTCAATAAAATTCATTATACTTCTTTGGCTAATCAATACACCTTTAGGAATACCTGTTGATCCTGATGTAAACATGATATATGCGGGACTACAATCAGGTACAAATTCAACAATATTTCTGTCAATAGTATTACTTTGTGAATCAATCTCATACTGCATAGTCTCACAATCAGTATTTATATATGGAATATTCATGCTCGTACACAATTCACTAATATTTGTATTCATTGAATCAGCAAATACTATTTTAGGAGAAGCCGTTTCAAATATCTTCTTGATTCGATCAGTTGGATTTGTATAATCAAAATTAGTATATATAACTCCCATCTTTAAGCAGGCAATCATTGTTGCAAAACCCACCACTGATTTATTATTTTGAATAGCTACAACATCATTTCTTACTATTCCATAATTCAGAAAGTAGTTTACTATTTTATTTGAAATATCATTTAATCGTCTATATGTGATACTACCAGTATCATTAAAAATAATTGCTGTTTTATCCTTATTCTGATTAGCAATTTCAATAAATCTCTGTCCCAAATTATATATATACATTTTTTCCCTCTTCGATATACTAACTATTGAATCAACTCTGCATATCCAAATCCACTTTTACCATAACCATTCCCGCAATAAAACATCAATATCTTATTATCTATTTTTATAACATCCGGGTAACATATCATCTCACTATCCCATCCTACTTGAGAAATATCAATTCCTGCCTCTTCATCTTTTCTATTCCAGTTAAACAAATCATTAGATTCAGCATAACCGATTCTATATCCTCCCGGCAAATTATTAACATATGGTTTTCTATATCCAAACAGCATCTTATACTTTCCAGCATGTTCAAAAACGCATGGTGTAGCAATTCCACCCCTTTCATTTTCTTCAATAATAACTTTATTCTCTTTATTCCAGTGTATACCATCCTTAGAAGTTGCAAGTTTAATATTATATTCTGGAGTTGCCTTCACACCATTGTATTCCCATCTTTTATAGGTTGTATAAAACATATGCCAAGTACTATTTTTTATCACTATATATATATTCCCTATAGACAATGGATCATATATGTCTGTTCCAATTACTGGGCCATCAGAAATTTTATAAAAGCTTTCTCCTTTATCTTCACTGACTGCTAATCCCAATAAAACTTGATACGGAGATTCCTTTGATGCCATTCTCTGCCATCCACCATAATAAAGATAAAGCTTATCCTCAAACCATATGGATTTATAAATCATAATACCATATTCATCAAACATGCCTCTCTTGCCCAATTCTAAAATAGGTTTTTCACATATTTTCAATATTTGTTTGGGGTTATTCTTATCTAAATCAACATAACATGGATAAGAAATAAAGTTTCCATTGTTATCTGGAATAGCTCTCGATGAAAAAAATACACGTATTTTATCATCAATAACAACTGCATTAACAGGACAAGTATGTGAATTCATAAAAGGGTACTGCGCATTTGCTTCAAAAATTTTCCCCTTCTTTTCCCACTTCATATATGTAATCTCCTTTCTATGCAACAGTTATTTTTATTATATTTCCTTTATCTATCAATAATTTGTTCTCGTATGTAAGATATTTTTTGTTTTTAAAAAATTGCTCTCTATGCCCTTGTAAATATTTATTTACAATTATTTCTGCATCAATGCACTGAAATAGTTTATCGTCGATAATAATCCTAGCCTTTTTGTTTCTTGTAGCAAATGCTTTTACTTTTGCAACAATTTCTTTAGGACTTTCTTTTTCTAAATCAATCTCCAAATCTTCTTTTTTAAAAGAATAATATATTTCATTCCCCGATAAGACTTGTGCTTTTTTAGCTTTAAATCCATTTCTATATGCTTTTTCAAAGACTTGTGCTTCAGCCAAAAATGACAGTTGATATAACAGTCCCGCATCCAAATCTGGTGTATTATCAATCTCAACTTGTTCAATAATATCCCCGCTATCAATTTCTTTGTTCATATAGTGACATGTTGTTCCGATCCTCTTACTAAAGAGCAGTGCCCCCGGAATTGGATCTCTGCCACGTAAATCTGGGAGTAAAGATGGATGAATATTAATAAATTTTTTTTCATCAGTTTTCAACTCATCTACCGGCAAAATAATCGGCAGCCCATTGCTAATAAAATAATCAAATGACTCTTTCTTTATGTCATTTACCAACTCATTCTTACTTGTAATTAAGGAATACGGAATATTATTCTGTTCAAGATATTTTTGCAAATATGAATTTTCTACAGCCCATATTTTAACGACATTTAATTGCATTTCTATCATTTTCTGTAAAACACAAGCTCGATTTCCTGCAAAAGCATATTTTTTGTTATCCATTTTATAAAGTCAATCCCCCATCGATATGCAATACTGTTCCGGAGAGATAATCATTTTCAATAATAAACTCAATAGCAGAAATAATATCCTCCATTTTTCCAAGCTTTCTTAATGGTGTTTTTTTCTTCCAATAATCAATCATGCTTTCAGAAAGTGCCCTTTTTGTAGAAGGTGTTTCTATAAAGCCTGGTGCAATAGCACAAGCTCGAATCTTGAACATTCCCAATTCTTTTGCCAAAACATTTGTAAATGATTCAACTCCTGCTTTAGCTGCTGAATATGCCGCCTGTCCCATATTTCCCTCCGCAGAAACTGAACTAAAATTAATAATTACTCCTTTGTTTCTTGTTTCTACCATTTTCTGAGCCACATATGTACTCATAAGGAAACAGCTATTCAAATTATTGTTAATAACTCTGTTCCACGAATCAAAGCTATGATGTTCCCGCTTCATTATGTTGAGTACAGGCTCTGAATATATTTCTCCTGCACAATTGATTAAAATGTCAATTCTATCGAGTTCATTAATTGCTTTAACTATTTCTTTTTCATTTGTAACATCTACTTTATATACATTGGGAGAATCACTTTTCACTCTATCAAAGATAACTACCTCTGCTCCTCTTTTTGAAAGTGCCTCAACAACTCCGCTTCCTAAGCTACCTAGTCCGCCTGTTACCAGAACTTTTTTATTCTTAATTTCCATTTAATTTTTCTCCAACAATTTTTTCAATATGTGCTACATCTACCATTTCCATGATTTCATCCGCTGTAAACTCAATTTCTAATTCACACTCTAAATTAGCAATTAACTCCATATGAGTTAAACTATCCCACGAATCAATATCCTTCATATTTACACTTGAAGTAATATCACTTTCTTTAATATGAAACGTTTCTGCAATGATTTTTTTTACCTTTTCCATTTTTTATCCTCACTTAATCAAATTTAAACATTCTCATGAACTGTTCTGTATTTAAACGATACTTTGGTGTATCTGGTACTATATATACTGAATCATTATCTGTATTCTTCGTTATTACAGCTTTAGTTCCAATAAAATTATTATCTCCAATATGAATATTATGTGCAATGGTACTGTTAATCCCCAAGAAGCAATTATTGCCCACTTCCGAGTTTCCTCCAATCACACTTCCAGAAGTCATCCAAACATTGTCTCCAACTGTAACGTGATGAGAAACGGTAGCGTTATTGTATATACAAACATTATTTCCTATTGTTGAAAATGGACCTACACTCACATTATTTAATATGACCGTATTTTTTCCTATCTTTACATTATCTGGAACATCCGCTTTAGAATGTATAAAGCTAACCAGTTGATATCCCTTTTCTTCTGCTTGCACGCATTTCATAGCCCGCACTTGGTTCATTTTATGATATCCAATTGCAATAAACATTTTGAACTTACTAGATTCATATTTCTTTTCAACATCACTAAAGCTTACTACTGGGAGTCCAAATTTTTCTTTTTCATTCCAATATTCTGAATCCACGCAAAATGCTACAGGATTCAACTTGCATTCCTTATCATCAATAATGCTACTGTATACAATTTCTGCCACCTTACTAGTTCCAAAGATTAAAATATCTTCTTTATTCATTTAAGTCACACTCCCTTAAAAATCTTTGTACTTCATCTTTATTGCAAAACATCAATACATCAATAATCGACATGTTTGATATAAAGCCATTTTGAAATTGTTTATATTGAATGCATTCAGTTCTTGTATCAACAAAAAATATTTTCATTCCTTCTTGTTCAAAAACGTCATGATTATATAATGTTCTTCCCCCACAAGGATTGATATATATATCAGCATTTAACTTTTTACAAATCTCAATAATTCTATCTTGTGCTTTTAATGTGTTATCTTTTTTCATTTGAGAGGATATCAATATTTCCGTATCAATATCTAAATATTGGTTTATCCGCAGAATACTATTTTTAATATATGAAGTAAGATCAGTTTTTGGATTATCAATTATTTTCTCTATCATTGGCATTACTTCATGAAAATATGGAGCTTTTCGATATGCATTTTTAATTGTCATCAAAAACTTTCTTTTATCTTCTTCTGTAAAATTAAGTTCAGTATCCATGATTAATTTATTTTGAGAAGCCTTTTTAATAGGAATTGAAAACATATAAGGTTGTCCATTCAGTAATATTCGATTTCTATTAATAAATCCTCTCACAATGTAATTAACATCATCTAAAATCACAAATTTATCTACGGCATTAATTAATTGCCAGTATCCGATATATGGAAATAAATACGGTTGCATTATTGCTACTTTCATACTACACCTATTAAGTCAATAATTTTATCTACATTTTCCTTCTCTATTTTCTCATAAAATGGTATTACTAATATTTTCTTTGCCAGTTGTCTTGCACATCCCACTTCTTCATTCTTATACTTATTTTTAAAACACGCCTGATCTGAAGTTATAGGATAAAAATATTTTCTTGAATAAATATTGTTTTCTTTTAATTTATCATATAAAGTATCACGACTAATCCCATAACTATCTTCTATAATAATTGGAAAATACGCATAATTTAATGTTGCTTCACTATTTTTATCAAAAAAGCGAATACCTTTTACGTCTCTTAATTTTTCCTTATAATATTCGTATCTCTCTTTTCTATTAGCTAATGCTTCTTCCAAATGATTCAAATTACACAATCCCATAATTGCGCAAAATTCATTCATTTTAGCATTTGCTCCTACATCAGCTACAAGTTCTTCTCCTCGTATACCAAAATTTTTTAGATTATATAGTTTTTCATATAATTTGTGGTCAGAAAATGTTACTGCTCCGCCTTCTATCGTATTAAACACTTTTGTTGCGTGGAAGCTGAATACCGATGCATCTCCATAACAGCCTATTCCTTTTCCTTTATATTTCACTCCAAAAGCATGTGCTGCATCATAAATTACTTTCAAATTATATTTGTCAGCAATTTTCTGTATTTCTTCTATATTGCATACATTACCATATACATGTACTGGTACAATTGCTACTGTATGTTCTGTAATTAAATCTTCTATCTTTGTTTCGTCTATTGTTCCGTCAGAAAGCTTTACATCACAAAAAACAGGTTTTAAACGATTTCTCACAATTGCATGGGTTGTTGAAATAAATGTAAATGGAGTTGTTATAACCTCTGATCCTTCTGGGAAATTAAATGCCTGAATTGCCATCTCAAGAGCCATATGTCCATTTACCATTAATGATAATTCCGGAACATCCAAATATTCTCTTAATTTTTCTTCCAACTCTTTGTGATATTTTCCCATATTAGTGAGCCAGTGGCTATCCCATAATGGCTTTATCGCTTCTATGTATTCTTCATATGGTGGCATTGATGATTGTGTCACCAAAATTTTTTTATCATTCATTATTTATTTCCCCATTTACTCATCAAATAACTGATTCTTATTCTGAATACTCTAAAACATCCGCATTCTGTATCATCACCGGTTTCCCCGTCTCCTGATACACCTGCACTACACTACTGCCATCCCCATAATACCCATCACTAATTACCACTGCCCTATCCACATCACTTGTATCATCATAGATTCCCCAGCCTTCTTCCTTATACCACTTCACAAGCTTTTCATATTCTATCCAAAGCTGTGGTCTCATGGATGATACTGTGCTTTTTATCAGCGGATGTGGTCTCCACAGCAATGCTACTTCATCCTTATTTTCCTTAAAGATTCTAAATACATCCTTCATCTTCTCCAGCATTTTTTCATTGTTCTCCAACAATGCTGCAATACTGGTATTATAAAAGATAATCTTCTTCCAACTTCCATCCGGTTTCTGTATAATCTTTAACCACTCTTTGGGTATTTCCAGATCTTCCTTCTTTGTATTTAATACCTTATCAATCTTTGGAGAGCCAAGCCCAAGGAACTTTTCTTCCAGATATTTTCTATCTAAATGATTTCCCTGCAGTCCATTTTCCTGTGCTGCTTTCAGATATTCATTTACATAGATTTGCTTCATCTTTTCAGACTGTACAATTACCTTATCAGCATTGATAACTCCGGGAGTCCAGATAAAATGTTTTATATTATTGATAGATACTTGATCATCTGGCTCAATTTCCTGTAATACAAAATACGGTATATACACCAGTTTTTCCGTATACTTCTTTAAATTGCTGCTGAAGAATCTTGGATGTACACACGTTACCAGATTCCAGTCATCATATGGATTATGGATATAGATCACATCTGGTTTTCTTTCTTCAAAGTTATAACTCTGCCAATCTATTACTTCAATATTCTTCGGATATTCATTACCTTCATAATGCATTTGTCCAAGGCTTCTATCCGGATTTCTGTCATAATATGGAATCGGTACACAATAAGCATCACATTCCGGGTCTTCCTTCGCTGCCAAGTAGATACTTTCCAGAGAATCCCACATGGATGCTTTGTATGGGAAAAAGACAACTTCCTTGCGGACAGGAATGTCGTTCTTTACACTGTTTTCAATTCGAAGGAGCTGTTTTTTTAGATTCTTGTAGATTTTATTAGCATTGCTGTCTGTGTTACTCTGCAACGCTTCATAGATTTGATAAACGAGGTCGCAATAATCCTGTATGTAGGGAATGGTAATGCAATCTTCTTTTTCCATTGTCTCAATGGCATTCCCTATGCTGACTGCACACTCCTGGCATTGTGCCAGCAGATCCTGTGCAGATACGGTATTGCTTCTGTCGATATGATTCTTGATTTCCTCATGTGCTTCATGAAGTGTCTGGATCATGTCCAGAATGTCTTTTTTCTGTGCCTTCCTCATATATATCCCCTTAATTGTACATTCCTTGTATTTCTTCTCTTTACGTGACCAAAGCCACATAAAGAGAGAAATGTCTTTTCACATGTGGTTCTTTTTCACATAAAAAGAAGTGGCACTTTTATCCACTTCCTTAGATACACTGTTGCTATTACGCTATCCTGATCAATAGCTGCTGCCTGCATATAAAGTCACTCTGTATTCCTTCATACTCCCCAGTATATCTTTGGAATAATCCTTTTACTTATAATTATTCTAGCACATTATTATGTAAATTGCGATAGAATTTTAGATTTTTCTGAATTTTTATACTGGAGCACGTTCATGGAGAAATTTATTTACAGGTATATTGTTCTATCACACATTCATGTTTCTTTTGTTTTTTATCGTAATTAATTCCCACTAACAATATTTCTCCTGCATAATGTACAAGTTTACCTGCGTAGTCTTTTTCCTTAATTTGAGATATTGCGCCTCTTGCTGATTTATCCCATTTTAATTCAACTACCAATGCAGGCTTATCTATTTCCTTATTGGGTATAAATACTAAATCTGCAAATCCTTTTCCACTTGGTAATTCTCTAATTATCGTGTAATACTCTCTTGCGCTATAATACGCTATGCTGATAACACAACTCAGAGCATTCTCATCATTATATTCTAATATAGACGTATTATCTGTATGAACCTCATCTAATATTCTGGATACAACATCTGTATCCATTGACAATGTTGCCTGTAGCAATTCATTAGATGTATTTAAAGCCCTTATTACCTCCGTCCATTTAGTCTGCGTCACGGCTCTTTTGAATTCTCTTCTTACTTCTTCATTTGGAATTGATACTGTTTCCGTTTCTGCATCATATGCCAGATAGCCGAGATGCACAAGTAAAGTCAATACATCATCTTTATTTTCCATACTTGTCATATCATTTTGAAATGTACCGGCTTCAAGAGGACAACTTTGCCCTGCTAGAAGTTTGATTACAGCATCTTTTAATCCGTCAAAATTACCTGTAATATATCCTTTCAGTGATTCATAGGTTTCTGTTGATGTCCAATAGCTTCCATAATCTTGTCTGTACATAGCCTCCACCACAGATTTAGGGCTGTAGATATGTCCTGCTTTTCTTAGCTTGTAACCATCATACCATCTTCTTGCTTCTTCATAGTCCATAGAATACCTTTGGCATAACCCTTTAACTTCATCTTCTGTAAATCCCATATAAGGCGCCATAATGCTTGGATCTACCATGGTATATTCATTAAAATTATTCAAGGCTGACTGTGTACCATATTTTTTGATAGGCAGAATTCCAGTCATGTAAGCAAGCGCAATTGTTTCTTCTGCCAGTACTCCTTTGAATAGGCTTCTCAATAAGCTTATATAAGTCTCCTGTAATTGTTCATTCTTTTTTTCTTCCCGAAATACACAGTCCCACTCATCTATAATGATAATAAATTTTCTTTTCGTTGCATGAAAAATATCAGAAAGTGCTATTGCCAGAAAATGTTCCTCATCTTTTACATACTCTGGATAGCTCTCCTTTAATTCACGGATTACTTCATCCTGAATAAACTCTATCAGCGGCACTTTATTTTCAGATACACTGTACATCCATTGTATGTCTAATCTGATTACATCATATTGATTCATATATTTAGCAAAAGAAGGCTGCTTGCTAATGGACAAATTTTTAAAAAGCTCTTTGGAATCACATCCCTTGCTATAATATGCGACCAGCATTTTAGCTGCTATAGATTTTCCGAATCTGCGTGGTCTGCTTACGCATACATATTTACTTTCACTCTCCAATACTCGATTGGTGTAATTTATCATATCAGTCTTATCTATATAGATTTCTGATGAGACTGTCTCTGCAAAGCCTTCATTTCCAGGATTTAGGTATCTGCCCATATTTTTACACTGCCTCTCTTACATATTTAACGTATCTATTTTTATTATAACAGTTTTATATGATATTTTCCATCTTAGTCAACAGAACTTCTTCTTATTCATATTCTGTTCATAATTCTTTTCAGAATTGTTCAAAATATCAACACGATTTAGACACGAAACTCCCCTATACTATAATCATAAGATGCAGCGATGCAAAGGAGGATGTAACAGACATCCACCTTAAATTAAAAAGTGATAATAACATTACTTATAATAACTTTTTCATAATAATGCCAAGTAATCAGAGATTACTTGGCATCCTCCCTTTTTATGGGGATTTTTTTATTTTCTACAATATTTTCAAGCATATAAAAAACCTGACAGAAAGGATTTCTCCCCTCTATCAGGTCTTCTTTTTTCACAGCCAAGCCGTGTATTCTCTCAATTATTCAGCCTTGCCAACAGATCCGAAGAGTTCCATCTTCTCTTTTACTGTAGCCTTGATAGCTTCGAAGCCAGGATTTAAGAGTTTACGAGGATCGAATCCCTTACCTTCTAAGTCCTTACCAGCTTCGATGTACTTACGTGTAGCTTCCTGGAATGCTAACTGGCATTCTGTATTAACGTTAACCTTAGCTACGCCAAGTGTGATAGCTTTCTTAACCATCTCTGCAGGGATACCTGTACCACCATGAAGTACAAGAGGCATAACACCTGTCTTCTGCTGGATTGCATCCAGAGTCTCGAAGCTTAATCCCTTCCAGTTTGCAGGATATTTACCATGAATGTTACCGATACCTGCTGCTAACATATCTACGCCAAGATCTGCAATCTGCTTACACTCGTTAGGATCTGCGCACTCGCCCATACCGATAACGCCATCTTCTTCACCACCGATAGAACCAACTTCTGCTTCGATGGACATGCCCATTGCATGAGCAACTGCTACTAATTCCTTAGTCTTCTCAATGTTCTCTTCGATTCCATAATGAGAACCATCGAACATGATAGATGTGAAACCAGCCTTGATGCACTTGTAGCATCCGTCATAAGTACCATGATCCAGATGTAATGCAACTGGTACTGTGATTCCGAGTGATTTATCCATTGCCTTAACCATAGCGGCAACTGTATCAAAGCCTGTCATGTACTTACCGGCACCTTCTGATACACCTAAGATTACAGGGCTGTTTAATTCCTGTGCGGTTAACAGAATGGCTTTTGTCCATTCAAGGTTGTTGATGTTGAAATGACCTACTGCATAATGACCTGCTTTTGCTTTTTTAAGCATTTCTGTAGCTGAAACTAACATAATTCCAAACCTCCATTTTCATTACTTGCCATAACTCTCCATAATTCTTTGCAGAATTAATAGTTACTGCTTGCCTCTTTATCATTGGAACGCAATTGTCCCTGACAAAATACATTATAAACCGTTTTCCCTGGGTTGTAAACTAAATTGTTTATTTTTTAACGTTATAATTTTAACTCAAAAAAAGCACAAGATACAAATATCCTGTGCGCTTGTAATATATTTCTGTAACTTGCAAATTTGGACCGCAGGTACAAATTTGCCGTGTGAAAAACTACCATATATGGTTTTTTCACACTATTCTTTCACAATAATATCCACTGCCTGCTGTTTATTGGACAGCTCTACCTTGGTATGGTTGCCGCCGTATTCCCCATCTAATGTCCATGCTATCTCTTCACCAGACTCTATGGTAAGGGATGCTGTCTTGAAGCAATACATATAAGCGGTGTCTACTCTCTCACTAATCAATGCCGTCAGGATGGAATTCAGTTCGATAGGATTATTGGGTCGCTTGATCAATGTGACTTCAAAGAGTCCGTCGTTAAGTGCCACATTTCTGCCGGTAATATTCTTGAATCCTCCTACAGAATAGGAATTGGTAATCATTCCAAAGATGAAATCGTCCTCAATGACAATGTCATCATAGCTTACCTTTATATGGTAGGATTTCACATTCTGCAAGTGTTTCATGCCTTCCAGAATGTATGCCATATGCCCCAGTGCGTTCTTCATTTCCTGCGGTGTTCCATAGGAAACTTCAGTAAACAGGCCAAAGGCAGCAATATATACAAATACATCATGATTAAACACTCCGACATCACAGGCAAATGTATGTCCTGCTGCCACGATATCGGCTGCTTTCTTCATTTGAGATGGAAGTTTCAGGCTGTTTGCAAAATCATTGGTACTTCCTGCAGGAATATATCCTACAGTGGTCTTGAACCCGGATTGCATCATGCCGGTCACTATCTCGTCTAAGGTGCCGTCTCCTCCGCTGCATACAACTAACTGATAGGACTTGTCTCTCTCTCTGGTGACACGTATCGCATCTCCCTGGTTCTGTGTGGTATATACTGTCACCTCGCAGTCAGCCTTGACGAGAGTATCTGTGATCTCCAGCAGATGATTTCTGATCTGCCCTTTACCGGCATGGGGATTCACGATGAAAAGAACTTTCTTAGGCATCCTGTCCACTCAGGAATCTTTCAATATGTGCTACAGCTGCGGATTCATCAGAACCATCTGCAACAACTGTAAGTGTCTCACCGTTATCAAGTCCGAGACTCATCATACCCATGATACTCTTTGCATTTACTTTCTTATCATCCACTTCCACATAGATGGTGCTTTCATACTGGCTGGCTACCTGTACGAATACTGCTACCGGTCTTGCTTCCAGACCATTGTCCAACTGGACTTTCATTGACTTCTGAATCATAATATTCTCCTCCTTTATTTTCGCAATCTGTCTGCCAACTCACCCAGCTTTCTAAGCCTGTGGTTGACTCCTGACTTCCCTACTTTGGGATTCAGATATTCACCTAACTCTTTCAGTGTCGCATCGGGATAATCAAGTCTGACCTCAGCGATTTCCCGCAGCTGGTCGGACAGATTATGAAAACCATAATGTTCCTTGATATACATGATATCTTCTATTTGTTTTGTTGCTGCATTCACAGTTTTAGTAATATTTGCAGCTTCGCAGTTGACTTTTCTATTAATGGAATTGCGCATATCTTTCAGGATCCGCAGATTCTCCAGACTCATGAGTGACTGATGGGCGCCCATGACATTAAGTAGTTCTACAATGCCTTCGCTTTCCTTGATATAGACTACCAGGTAGCGCTTTCTCTGTACGACCTTGCCTTCAATATCAAAATCTGCCAAAGCTCCCTGTATCTGCATTGCCTGTTCATCGTTTTCGCATACGAACTCCAGATGATACCCTTTCTCCGGGTTGCTCATGGAGCCAATGCCCAGAAACGCACCTCGTAAAAAGGCACGCTTACAACACAGGCTTTTGATGACCAGAGGATTGACACATAAGCTCTTCTCCTCGTACTTCACCGCCTGCAATATTCTCTGCACAACGTCTTCTTCCGTGTATCGGAACAGATTCACGAAATTATCCATTTTGCCTTCTATATTAAATGTTTTCTTCAGTAATGTAAAGCCTTTTCTTGCAACATAGGGAGTTTCTTCCTGAATTTCAATATATTTCGCTCCCTTTTCGTCACATTTCACAGCTTTGGTATACTCCAGAATCGCTGCCAGCTCTGCGATCCCGCAGTGTCTTGCCTCCGGCAGGAGTCTGACCAGTTCTTCTTTCACTTCTCCTGAAAATGACATAGGTTACCTCTTATTTTATATCCCTGTGCCGCAGAGTCAGCCCGTATTCACCCTGATTGCTCAGTCTGTTATACAGTTCTATCGCCAGAGTCACACTTCTGTGCTGTCCTCCGGTACAGCCAATGGCTACTACCAGCTGATTCTTGCCTTCTTTCACATAATTGGGAATAAGGAAAGTAATCATATCTGTCAGCTTATCCAGAAACTGATGTGCTTCCTGAAAGCTCATGACATAATCATGGACTTCCTTATCCAGTCCTGTCTTAGGTTTCATTTCATCTATATAAAAAGGATTCGGCAGAAACCTTACATCAAATACAAGGTCTGCATCCTGTGGTATTCCATGTTTGAAGCCAAATGAAATCACATTGATCATAAGGCTGTTATATTTCTCATTATTTACAAAGATACGATCCAGCTCCGCCTTTAATTCTCTGGTCAGCAGGTTCGTTGTATCAATGACATAGTCAGCCTGCTCTCTGATGTTTGCAAGCAAGGCTCTCTCCTGGGTAATGCCTTTCATCAGATCTCCATCTGTAGACAGGGGATGGATTCGTCTGGTTTCCTTATATCTTTTTAAAAGTACCTGGTCAGAAGCTTCCAGGAACAGTAATTCAAAAGAATATTTGGATTTTCTCAGTCTTGCAACTGCCTGATTCACGTCATCAAATGACTGTGCCGCCCTGACATCCAGTCCTAAAGCAACATTCTGTATTGTAGAATTGGGCATTGTGATCAGTTCCACGAACTTGTCGATCAATGCCACCGGGATATTGTCTGCACAGTAAAACCCGGCATCCTCCAACATTTTCATAGCGGTACTCTTACCGCCTCCACTCATACCAGTCACAATTACAAATCTCATAGCTCCCTAGCCTTTCTGTCAATCTCTTTCGCAAATGATGTCTGTTTGTGTTCCTGTACCGGATCTACTGAAAATCTCCCAGCATAATGACTTCCGGCTCTATCTTTACGCCAAAGCTGCTCCATACTTTAGCCTGTATTTCCTGTATCAATATATAAATATCTGTTGCTGTGGCATTGCCCTTGTTTACGACAAAGCCACAATGTTTCTCTGATACCTGTGCGCCACCGCATTGAAAGCCTCGAAGCCCCGCATCCTGTATCAGTTTGGCTGCAAAATATCCTTCCGGTCTTTTAAAGGTAGAACCGGCACTTGGATATTCCAGTGGCTGTTTGTCTTTTCTTCTGGCAGCCAAATCTTCCATCTTGAGACGTATCTCTTCCTGCTGCCCTCTCGCTAACTGTATGGAAGCTCCCAATACAATATAAGCTTCTTCTTTCAAAAGGCTGTGTCGGTATGCAAAATGCATCTCTTCACAGCTCTTCTCTACAATCTCTCCCTGTGGAGTCATCAGGCGTACAGAAGTAATGACCTGCTTCATTTCACCGTCATATGCGCCCGCATTCATCACAACTGCGCCACCCAGAGTCCCGGGAATCCCCGCAGCGAATTCAAACCCTGTCAGTGACTGTGCAAGAGCAACTCTGGCGATAGCCGCCAATGTTGCTCCAGCCTCACAGTACATGATATGATTATCTTTTATCTCGATATGGTTAAATTCTTTGGCAAGATGCAGAATAATACCGTCATACCCCTTGTCACTTACCAGAAGATTGCTGCCATTTCCTAATAAATAGTAAGTCTCTCCTGCGTCATTTAACAGCTGAATCGTACTTTTCAATTCTTCTTGTGTGGCTATCTCCAGGAACAGCCTTGCCGGTCCACCTACTCGAAATGTTGTATGACGGCTCATCGGCTCCTGTTCCAGTATTCTTTCTGTAGGAAGGTATTGCTTTAATTCTGTTATAATCTCCTGCTTCAAAATCTCACCTGTCATCTTTTATTTTTACAACCTATTATATTACAGTACCAGCTTCGCAGCACCATAGATTCCTGCGTCATTTCCCAGTGTTGCAAGCTTAAACTGCGCATTCATGCATCCATGGAACGCATATTTCTCATAGTATTTTGTGATGTACTGGCATAAGATATCTCCTGCCTTGGATACACCACCACCGATAACGAAGGCTTCCGGGTTGACTACTGCTGCAATGGCAGCCAGTCCTTTGCCAAGGTATTGTCCAAACTGCTCTGCGATCTCACACGCTACTTCATCACCGGCTTTTACTGCATCAAATACAGTCTTGGCACTGACTTCGCCCTGACGGAGTACACTGTCCTTTGTATCTGCTTCCAGTCTTCTCTTCGCCAGTCTTACGATACCTGTTGCTGATGCATACTGTTCCAGACAGCCATGATTGCCACATCCACAGGCATCTCCTTCTTTGTCTTCTATATGAATATGACCGATTTCACCTGCTGCGCCGGTAGCACCTGTCAGAATCTTACCGCCAAGGATAACGCCGCCGCCTACACCGGTTCCAAGTGTAACAAGTACCATGTTCCCGAAGCCTTGTCCACCACCGCGCCACATCTCACCAAGAGCTGCTACATTTGCATCATTACCAGCCTGTACGGCAAGTCCTGTCAGACCACCAAGAATTTCCTTTACATCCATGATGTCCCAGCCAAGGTTAACTGCCTTGAGTACAACGCCTTTATCATTTACAGGTCCTGGTACACCGATACCGATACCTGCTACTTCGTCTTTTGCAATATTCTTCTCTGCCATCTTGTCCAAAACGGATTTGGCTACGTCCGGGAGAATATTCTTGCCATTCTCTTCTGTTCTGGTAATGATCTCCCACTTATCCTGCACATTTCCTTCCAGGTCAAAAAGACCAAGCTTTACAGTTGTGCCTCCTACATCGACACCGAAACAATACTTACTCATTACTCCTCATCCTCTTCTCTTTTTCTTGTTAATGAATTCTGTACACGCTGATACAGCTCCTGTGCTGCATTATAGCCCATCTTCTTCTGTCTGTGGTTGACCGCTGCGCACTCGCAGATGATTGCCAGGCTTCGTCCGGGTCTGATCGGGATATTATGGCATACTACTTTATTACCAAGATATTCCGTATAGTTCTCTTCCAGACCAAGTCTGTCGTATTTCTTCTCTTTATCCCAGTCTTCCAGACGGATAACAAGGCTGATATTGGTCGTATCCATAACACTGGATACACCGAACAATGCCTTGACATCTATAATACCGATACCTCTCAGCTCAATAAAATGCTTCGTGATATCAGGTGCTGTACCTACCAGAGTATCATCACTGACTTTGCGGATCTCTACCACGTCATCAGATACAAGTCTGTGTCCTCTCTTGATCAGCTCCAGGGCAGCCTCGCTCTTACCAATACCGCTCTCACCCGTGATCAGGACACCTTCACCATATACATCGACCAGTACACCATGTACAGAAATACATGGAGCCAGCTTGACATTGAGCCATCTGATGATCTCTGCCATAAAAGCAGAAGTAGACTTCTGTGTCAGAAGTACCGGCACTTTATTCTTCACTGCGGTTTCCAGAAATATCTCATCCGGACGCAGGTCTCTGCAAAATACGATACAGGGAGTTTTCTCAGAAAGGACTTTAGGATAGACCTCTCTCTTATCCTCTTCTGTCATGTGCTCCATGTAGGAATACTCTACAAAACCAATGATCTGTGGTCTTGTCTCATCATAATGTTCAAAATACCCCGCAAGCTGCAGCGCAGGTCTGTTGATATCCGGCTGAGTCACCTTGATCCCCGTAATATCTACTTCCGGTGTCAGATTCTGCAATTCCAGCTTATCAATTAACTGTTTAATACTAACTGCCATATCCATACCCATACCTTTCTTTTTACACAAACTGCCTCTCTTCATAGGCACTGCTTTGCTTCAATCATAGCATACTTAACTTCGCTTTGCTACTTTTTATTGCTCCTGTTTATGGAAAAAGCGATAGATTTCCTCCGCCACATTTACCGTGATTCCCGGAACCTCCTGCAAGGTGCTGACCTGCGCCTGCTGCAGCTCTTCAATGGACTTGAAATATTTCATCAAAGCCTTACGGCGGCTGGGTCCCACACCGTTGATTTCATCCAGTACAGAATGCACCTGTGCCTTGCTTCGAAGTGATCTGTGATACGTGATAGCGAAGCGGTGGGCTTCATCCTGAATACGGGTAATAAGCTTAAAGCCTTCTGAATTCCTGTCTATGGGCAGCTCTTTATTCTGGAAATACAATCCTCTGGTGCGGTGGTTATCATCCTTTACCATACCACATACAGGAATATTTATCCCCAGTTCATCCAATACCTGTAAAGCAATATTTACCTGTCCCCGTCCACCATCCATGAGCAAAAGGTCAGGAAACTTCGTAAAGCTGCCGAAATTCTCATCCATGTTCTGTTCCTGCATTTCCTGTTTCTCATCCAGTCCATGCTGGAATCGTCTGGTCAATACCTCATGCATGCAGGCGTAATCATCCGGGCCAGCTACGGTCTTCATCTTGAATTTACGGTAATCGCTGCGTTTTGGCTTGCCTTTTTCATAGACTACCATAGAACCGACGTTGGCGAAACCGCTTGTATTGGAGATATCAAAAGCCTCCATTCGGGAGAGTCCCTTGAGTCCCAGCAGATCTTCAATCTCCTTCACTGCACCAATGGTTCTGCCCTCTTCCCTGCGGATACGTTCTCTGTCCTGACTCAGTACCAGGGCTGCATTTCTGGCTGCAAGGTCAACCAGCTTTTCCTTGGAGCCTTTCAGCGGCACTCGTAAATGAACCCTGCTTCCCTTCTTGGCAGTAAGCCATTTCTCCACCAGCTCCATATCTTCTATTGACTCCTGCAGCATAATCTCTCTTGGGATAAAAGGAGTTCCTGCGTAGAACTGTTTTACGAAGCTTGTTAATATTTTATCAACAGAAGGTTCCTCTATCTGTGTCATATAGAAATGCTCTCTGCCAATGAGTTTACCATTTCGCAGGAAGAAGACCTGTACTACGGTCTCATTACCATCTATGGCAAGGGCAATGATATCCTTATCCTCCCCTATATTATCAGACATCTTCTGTGTTTCACTGATCTTTTTGATATTTTCTATCAGATCACGGTATTTGATGGCTTCCTCATACTCCATGGCTTCAGAAGCAGCCTGCATTTTTTCCTTCAGATCCTTGATGACCGGCTGATATTTGCCATTGAGGAAATCCAGCGCCTGCTCAATCTGTGCTGCATACTCTTCCCTGGATACATATCCCTGACAAGGCGCACAACACTGATTGATGTGATAGTTCAGACAAGGTCTTTCTTTGCCAATATCTGCGGGAAGTCTACGGTTACAGGTTCTAAGCTTGTAAAGCTTATTAATCAGATCTATGGTTTCTTTGACTCCTCCACTGGTAAAAGGTCCAAAGTACCTCGCCTTGTCCTTCTTCATCTGCCGAACCAGCAGAATACGGGGATATTCTTCTCCTACGGTTACTTTTATATAAGGATATGTCTTATCATCCTTGAGCATGGTATTGTACTTGGGGCGATTCTCCTTGATCAGGTTATTCTCCAATACCAGTGCTTCCAGTTCAGAGTCCGTTACAATATATTCAAACCGGGCAATGAGAGACACCATTTTGTCAATCTGCGGTCCCCTGCCGATATTTTCCTTGAAATAGGAACGCACACGGTTATGCAGGTTGATTGCCTTGCCCACATATAGAATCGTATCGTCCTTGTCGTGCATGATATACACGCCGGGTTTGTTGGGAAGTTTATGAAGCTCTTCCTTTATGTCAAAATCCTGTGGCATTATAAGTCTCCTTCTGTTTAAGCACTTTGCGTTGAAAGCAAAAAATCACTGTTTTTGTAAATTCAGTGATTTTTCGCTTTTCTATATCTTCTTATTTACTGATTCCATCTGGAACTGAATTGTGAATTCTCTTTGTCTGTATCTGTTCCCGCCTGATTTCCTGCACTCTGCTGCTCTGTGGTATTATCACCCTGCATCGGCTGCTGCGGCATTGATTCCTGCTGCTGTGGCTGTCTGGGTGCAAAAGAAATCTCATTGTGGGGAAGATAAGGATTCACCGCCTGTTGTGTCGGACGGCTGCGAAGTTCTTCCGGTGTCGGAGCCTTCTCGTCATCCTCTTCCACAACTGTCTGTTTTGGAGCTTCCTGCTCTATAGCAGTCTCCTGTGGCTTTTCTTCCTTATTTTCTTCCTTATTTTCTTCTTTCTTCTCTTCTTTATTCTCTTCCGGTTCAGGAAGTCCCTTAGCTTCTCTGTAAATCTTCATGAATTCCTTACCGGTAATGGTCTCTTTCTCAATCAAGTGAGCTGCGATCTTATCCAGCACATCACGATTCTCACGAAGCATCTGTAATGCTTCCTCATATGCGTCCTTGAGAATCTGCATCACTTCATTATCAATCTCGGAAGCGGTATTATCTGCACAGTTCAGGGATGATCTGCCATCCAGATACTGACTCTCCACTGTCTCCAATCCCATCAGACCAAACTTCTTGCTCATACCATAGCGTGTTACCATGGAGCGGGCTATGCTGGTTGCCTTCTCGATATCATTGGAAGCGCCTGTGGTTACTGTATCAAATACAATCTCTTCCGCGGCACGTCCACCAAGGAGTCCCACAATCATATCATGTAATTCTGCCTGTGTATTCAGATATTTCTCATCTTCCGGTACATGCATGACATAACCGAGTGCTCCCATGGTTCTTGGAACAATGGTGATCTTCTGCACCGGTTCCGAATTCTTCTGCAAAGCACTGATCAGCGCATGCCCTACTTCATGATAGGATACAATCTTACGCTCTTCCTTGCTCATGATACGGTCTTTCTTCTCTTTACCTACCAATACGACTTCTACCGCATTGAATAAGTCCTTCTGGCTGACAAATTCTCTGCCTTCCTTGACTGCGTTAATTGCAGCTTCGTTAATCATATTGGCAAGGTCAGAACCTACTGCACCGCTGGTAGCCAATGCAATGGCATCCAGATCTACAGTCTCATCCATCAGTACGTCTTTTGCATGTACTTTCAGGATGTCCACACGACCCTTTAAGTCTGGTTTATCCACGATAACTCTTCTGTCAAAACGTCCCGGACGAAGCAGCGCCTTATCCAGTATCTCCGGTCTGTTCGTTGCTGCCAGAACGATAATACCCTTCTTACCATCGAAACCATCCATTTCGGAGAGCAGCTGGTTCAGAGTCTGTTCACGTTCCTCATTACCGCCGCCGTACTTGGAATCACGGCTTCGACCAATCGCATCAATCTCATCAATAAAGATAATACATGGTGCATTCTTCTCTGCTTCCTTAAACAAATCTCTTACACGGGAAGCACCTACACCTACATATAATTCAATAAAATCAGAACCTGCAAGGGAGAAGAATGGCACATGTGCCTCACCTGCTACTGCCTTTGCAAGCAGAGTCTTACCTGTTCCGGGAGGTCCTACGAGCAGTGCGCCCTTTGGAAGCTTCGCACCGATCTTGGAATATTTACCCGGATTATGCAGGAAATCTACGATTTCTTTCAGGGAATCCTTGGCTTCTTCCTCACCTGCTACATCTTTAAAAGTAATTCCTGTTTCTTTCTGTACATATACTTTGGCATTGCTCTTACCCATGCTGAAAGCTCCGCCACCACCTGTCATCTTGCGAAGCAGCAGGCTTAAAAGCCCCCACATCAGCAGGATTGGCAGAATATAGGATAAAATAGATAAAATAATACCGGAGCCGTCAGGAACAGAACCGCTTACTTCTACATTGGCATCCAGAAGACGCTGTGTCAGTGTATCATCATCCTCAATCTTACCTGTATGGTAAGTAATGGTAGGCTGCATATAGAATAAGGATACTGTCTGTTTACTCTTAGGATAGATCGTAATCTGGTTGGACTCGATCTTAACCTTCTCTACCTGCCCTTCTTCAATCATGGAGATAAACTGATTATAAGATATCTCCGTGTCTGTCGCTCCTGTAAAAGCCTTCATGAAATAGCTGATACATAATAAGGAAAGCAGTGCTGCAATCAGAAGAATCAGAAGATTCTGTTTCTTAGGATCTCTTCCGTTTCCATTACCATTGCCGCCTGAACCACCATTATTATTGCCATTTCCGCCTGAATTGTTGTTGTACTGGTTAAACTGATTATTGTCCATTGTATAATAACCATGCCTTTCGCAAACTTTATAGTCACGCGTCCCGGTTGTGCATGCTGCACGCAAACAGCCGCAATAACCGTTATAACGCATCTTTCAACTTCCCTACTCAGAAGTATTGCCCAAGTGAAAGTATTCAATTATAATTATAAGTTGTAAGAGTTTATAAATCAACTTTTTCTTTCTGAAATAAAAATTCGAACTATTAATATTTTATAAAAAATAGTAGATTTTTGACATCTGAGCGTTGTATAATACTCAGATGTGATTACAGAAAACGTGGTTTTTCCACCCATTAATATAGAAAGGAATCAAAGCTATGCCAGTAAAGTATGTATTCGTTACAGGCGGTGTTGTATCCGGATTAGGAAAAGGCATCACTGCAGCCTCCCTTGGACGTCTTCTGAAAGCCCGTGGTTATAAAGTGACCATGCAGAAGTTCGATCCTTATATCAATATCGACCCCGGAACCATGAACCCGATTCAGCATGGTGAAGTATTCGTCACTGATGACGGTGCTGAAACAGACCTCGATCTGGGTCATTACGAAAGATTTATTGATGAAAGTCTTGATAAGAACTCCAATGTGACTACCGGTAAGGTGTACTGGAGTGTATTACAGAAGGAGCGCCGCGGCGATTATGGCGGAGGTACCGTTCAGGTCATTCCACACATTACGAATGAAATCAAGAGTCGTTTCTACCGCAATTTCACAGACCCGGATATGCGTATTGCAATCATTGAAGTCGGTGGTACAGTCGGTGATATCGAAAGCCAGCCTTTCCTGGAATCTATTCGTCAGTTCCAGCATGAAGTCGGCAGAGAAAATGCTATTCTGATTCATGTAACTCTGATTCCTTATCTGAGTGCTTCTCAGGAAATGAAGACCAAGCCTACCCAGGCCAGTGTAAAAGAGCTGCAGGGAATGGGTATCCAGCCTGACATTATCGTATGTCGCAGCGAGCATCCTCTCGATCAGGGTATCAAGGATAAGATTGCTCTGTTCTGTAATGTACCGAATTCTCACGTATTACAGAATCTGGATGTAAAGTATCTCTATGAAGCACCTCTTGCCATGGAGAAAGAACATCTGGCTGAGGTTGCCTGTGAATGTCTCCATCTGGATTGTCCAGAACCTGATCTTACAGACTGGAAGGAGATGGTAGATGACCTCTACGCCGCAACTCACGAAGTAACGATTGCTCTGGTCGGCAAATATACACAGCTCCACGATGCTTATATCAGTGTCGTAGAAGCCCTCAAGCACGGCGGTATTCCACAGCATACCACTGTCAATATCCGCTGGGTAGATTCTGAGCAGGTCAATGCAGACAATGTAGCAGATATTCTCAATGGTGTAGATGGCGTTCTGGTACCGGGTGGTTTCGGCGACCGTGGTATCGAAGGTATGATTGATGCCATTCATTATGCACGTACTAATAATATTCCATTCCTTGGATTATGTCTGGGCATGCAGCTCTCTATCGTAGAATACGCCCGCAATGTTGTTGGATATAATGATGCACACAGCGTTGAGCTCAACCCCAACACCACTCATCCAGTTATCGCACTGATGCCGGATCAGAATGGTGTAGAAGATATCGGCGGTACTTTAAGACTTGGTTCCTATCCATGTCATCTGGACAAGGCTTCCAAGGCTTATACCCTCTACGGAGAAGAGATTATTCATGAGCGTCACAGACATCGTTATGAAGTCAACAATGATTTCCGTGCAGCCCTTACAGATAAAGGCATGATGCTCTCCGGTCTGTCTCCTGATGGACGTATTGTAGAAATGGTAGAGATTCCTTCCCATCGTTTCTTCCTTGCAACACAGGCACATCCGGAATTAAAGAGCCGTCCTAACCGACCACACCCTTTATTCAGAGGACTTGTAGAAGCAGCTCTTGCATATAAAAACGAGAAATAATCACAATAGACCGAATCACTTTTTAGTGGTTCGGTTTTATATTTTTTATGGTTATTTTTCATACAAATTCCACTGGAAAGAGAGGTATTTTATTTATGGCAAACAGATTTATCTTAAACGAGACTTCCTATCATGGAGCAGGTGCTATCCAGAGCATTGCAGACGAAGCAAAGGGACGTTCCTTTACAAAAGCTTTCGTATGTTCTGATCCCGACCTGATCAAATTCGGTGTAACCAAGAAAGTACTGGATGTACTGGAAGGTGTTGCAGATACCAAGAACAAGGCAGTTCCTATCTTCGCAGTTCCAACAACTGCTGGTACAGCAGCAGAAGTAACCATTAACTACGTTATCACAGATGCTGAGAAGAACAGAAAGATGGTATGCGTAGATCCTCATGATATTCCTGTTGTTGCTTTCATTGATCCTGAAATGATGGCTTCCATGCCTAAGGGATTAACAGCCGCAACCGGTATGGGTGCTCTCTATGATACACCACATGGTATTGCCAACGCTATCATCCTTCCTACTGTTATGGAATACAATGCAGAAGCTACTGGTGAGAAATATCGTGAAATCGCAAGAGCTATGGGTGTCAAGGGTGTTGACGACATGACTCAGGAAGAATACAGAAAAGCAGCTGTAGACGCTGTAAAACAGCTTTCTCAGGATGTAGGAATTCCTGCTGACTTAAAGGACATCGTAAAGAGAGAGGATATTCCTTTCCTGGCACAGTCCGCATATGATGATGCATGCAGACCTGGCAATCCTAAGGAAACCAGCGTAGAAGACATCACCAAGTTATACGAATCCTTACTTTAATTCAATCGTTACTATTAAGAACCCGTTCTTCATAGTTTCAATAAAACATACCACTCTCAAAAAACGCTGGCTCACAGGACCAGCGGTTTTTATACTATATAGCTCCCTGTCTGTAGGCTGCAAGTAAAAGCTCCAGATCATGAATATTGTCCAGTATCTTCTTTCCATTATCCGTATCCTTGATCATGACACGATCAGGCTCCATTTCAAAGAAGTTTGAACTGGACTCTATGTCTTTGTTCTCAGTTAATACCTTCTCAATACTTTCAAAGGGCTGATGTGCTTTCAGGCGCATACCATGCGAATTATAAATTAGTGTATATCCTGCAATTCCTGTTGTCTTCTGGTATGCTTTACAGAAACCGCCATCAATTACAATGAGACGATTGTTGGCTTTTACAGGGGATTCTCCATCTGAAACCTTAATCGGTGTATGTCCGTTAATGATATGGGACATGGACGAATGTAAGCCAAACTCCCCAAGAATCCTCACGCATACATCTTCCTGCTGATAATACCGATAGTACGGATCTTTTGCTTCTTCCCAGGCTCTCTTATCTTCTACAAAAGTCCTCTCAAAGGTCTTGATATTCCTGCCGGACAATGGAGATTTCTTACCGCACCACAGATACCACATGAAATCCAGTGCCGGTCTTGTTCCCTGATAAAAGGCAAGTCTTGCTACTCTCTGGGCATAATCCATATATTCCTTACCACAGTAGAACTTCTCTGCTATTTGAATTCCATCCAGATTGCCGTTTTCATCCAGTGGAATACAACCATGAAACAGCAGATTCCCATTGTATACACGGTATATGCTGCCTTTTTCATACAGGAATTCCACATGATTGCGCAGTACATGGCTGTTGCGGAAGGAAGCCCTCAGGTCTTCCATCACTTTTTGTTCCTCTTCGGACAATACATATGGCTGTTTAAAGTCTATTGTTGGAAAGTACATATCATTCAGATCATATTCCTGTCCTTCTATGCATACAGTGCCTTTTCCAAGGTCCATCTTATCCAGCAGTAGGCGGTCATCCATATTGTATTCTGAGTGGCGCATAATAATCTGCCCTTCCAGCTTGAACAGAATAATGGAAATGGCTTTCAGCGCTGCCTTCATAGGTGTCAGATCGGGATACAGCTTCTCTGCAAAAAGAATCAGGGAGCGAAGACTGATTCCATAGGAATTCTCCAGAATCTCCATATTGCCGTATTTGATATTATTTCTCAATACATTTGCAATGCAGGCTTCGCTGCCACATGCCGCTCCCATCCACAGAATATCATGGTTTCCCCATTCGATATCCAGCGAGTGATACTTCATCAGCAGCTCAATAATTCTATCTGCATTACTTCCTCTGTCAAAAATATCACCCACGATATGCAGATGATCCACTGCCAGTCTTTTAATTAATTTGGTATACGCCTCAATAAAGGCATCTGCACTTCCTATGTCTATGATGGTATCTATGATCTTCTCATGATAGACATACTGGTTATTATCCTCGTCTAACTGCGCATGAAGCAACTCATCTATAATATAACTGAACTCTGGTGGCAGTGCCTTACGCACCTTTGAACGGGTATATTTGGATGAAAGCAGCTTCGCCAGCTCCGTCAGATTCTTCAGGGTCATTTTGTACCAGTACGGGGTAATCGCATTCTGCTCCTTTAACAGCTTGATCTTCTCCACAGGATAATAGACCAGTGTACAGATCTCCTGTCTCTCCTGCGCAGATAACCTGCTGCCAAAGATCATATCTACCTTCTCCTTGATAACTCCCGCAGCGTTATTCAGTATATGATAAAAGGCTTCATATTCTCCATGCAAGTCACTCATGAAATGCTCTGTACCCTTTGGCAGATTCAAAATAGCTTTTAAATTGATAATTTCCCTGCACACTGCGGGTATGGACGGATATTTCTCAGCTAAAAGACGCAGGTACTTCAATTTTTCTTCTGACAGATAAGGTGTATAAGAACTCTCGAAATCCATATTTCCTCCATTTTATAAGATATGTATTACTATATCGCAATCATTGTGATGTATAACAATACGTTGTTACGGATTTAACAAGCATGAAAAAAAGACGCCTGATCTGCATCAAACGTCTTTTGTCTATTCAACTCTATGTTAATCCTGTATATTCGTCTGCTCATAGCAACATTATAGCATCCCGGTAACGTTTCTTACAAGAGTAAATTTATGCCTTATTCCTGTATTCTCCATCTGTAATCCTGTCTCCATATCCGCCTGGTCGGATATCCCGCCCAAGAATGCTGTGTGTGCCCTGTTTATCATAGGAATAGAGAAGATATCCCTCTGTCCGGTTCACATCCAATCTGTCATAAGCATTCGCCTGCTGCCATCCATCATCTACTGGAAGGCTTCTGGATGTTGCTCCTGCTCTTCCCTTTCTCTTTCTCCTCTGATTTCTGAATGCTATCTGTTCTCTTGCATCTCTCCTGCATCGGCTCTCGATCCGGTTCGCCTCCATTACGATCAGGTATCCCGGCTCCTGCACTTGCGCATCATCCGGCTGTGAATGCTGTGCTGTATCTCTTCTTACAGGCTGCCGGACAGGCGGTGTAACTATCTGTGCTGCGGTCTGCATATAAAGCGCAATTGCTTCCTCTATGGATATTCTGTTTTCACAAATGTCCCGCGCGGGTACACTATGCCCGCGGTCAGGAATGTCATAAGAAACCGCCTGCAGAAGCCTTACCAGTCTTCTGCTGTTCATAGAATAGTCACCTCCGTGTGACGAATATGGAATATAACTCCTATCCATGGAGTTATAAATGGTAATGCGGAGTGAAGGATGTTGCAATATACATGTTTAGATACTATTTTATCTATACAGGTTTATACTCATACTATGTTTCAACTGCACTGCCAATATAATATAATATATAAATATATCGACATTTTACAGCCTCATAAACAGTTAAAAATATAGCAAAAATATATTCAGAATACTCGTTTATTATTCTCCTGATGTATGTTAAAATATAATTGTTGTGTGTATACATCAAGAAACGGTATATACATTCCATAATAAACAGTCTTTAACAAAATACTGCAAAAACTGTATCAAATAAAGACAATGCCTTCTTGTTCTGTAAGAAGCATTGTCCACAATAACCTAAATATGCAACTGCGAAACGTTATCTTCCATATACAGAATTGCACAGCGTTAACAATTGCATAAGCAGGCACTCTGCAGCCGTCGGTACTTAGTGCGCATGCGTCGGCAAGACACATGCACACTTATGTACCGCTACGAGCTGCAGCGTAGCGAGAGCTTGCCTGTGGTGCAATTATTAACGCTGTGCAATTCGTCCCATGCATGTAACCCATTTTGCAGATTACCAAATTAGAAAGGAAATAACTATGTTTACAGAACAGAAATTAGAGCAACACTATTCTTCACTACCATCAGAGACTTTACATATTATCAGAGATGAGTACAAATGGGCATTGGAGACTTGTGGTGTACACAGTGAAGAACAGATCAAATACATCGAGAAGACATTAAGTCTGAGAGGTGAAAGCCTGGCAGTCAGAGTCAACCACAAGATATTATTCCTGTGCAAATGTGGTCAGAGCCGTATCGTAACTACAGACCTGCCGGAAGACAAGATCAAGATGTTCATCTTTGAACAATACAATGTACCATGTCCTAAATGCCGCAACGTGAACATGTATACATGGAAATATATGGATTAATACTCAGTCCAGTCTATGTGAACGCATAATCTGTCTTACTGTCTGCAGAAGATATGGTTTTAATTCCTCAATGCCGACAGGTTCCTCATTCAGAATAGAACTGTAACAGCTGGAACTGATCATTTCGATTATGATATACATCATAATCTCAGGTTTCTCATATTTGACCGGGGAATTCTCAAACATGGCATGATAGAGCTCATAGAAATTGTTTTCTTCTGTTGCCCCGGCGACAGCGTTTGTAAAAATTCCCCAGCTGAGATTCTTGGCAATGAAGTTCAGAAGTGTAGTATCTTCCACGAACTGATTCAGGATATTGTCAATCATGGCAATAATATGCTCTTCCAAATCTGCCATTTCCCGGCTCTTTGTTTCTTCTTCTGCACGCTGAAAGATTTCATTTGATTTATGGACGATCAGTTTATCTCTCAGGTCATACTTATCTTTAAAATACAGGTAAAAAGTGCCTTTTGCCACACCTGCTGCTGCGGTAATATCAGCCACCGAGGTCTTGGTCAGCCCCTTGGTCGTAAACAGGAGAAAGGCAGCATCCAGTATGGCTTCTCTCTTTATTTTCTTATTATCTTCCAGTTTGCCCATTAGATCATCTCCCTTTCTATACGCCTGCTAAAAGGCATCTGCCTCCGGCAGGAAAAACGGCAGCGGAAACCAGCCCTGTGGCGCCTGATACAGCGCACTTTCTTTACTCTGCATTGCAATATAATAATAACTGGTGGTTAGTTCCTTTACCAGCGTTAAACTATCATACATAATCTGTGCCGGTTCTGTCGTCTTTTCCACACAGATATCTTTTTCCGTAATCGTTATCTTAATAGTTTCCGTATTCTGGTCTTCTTTTATTCCCAATACGAAAGTACCTTCCTGTAATGATGTATACTGCCTTTTCCAATGCAGAAGAAAGGCAATGACGCTTTCATACTGAAGGATTCTAATCTGATGTGACATCGACACCGTATAGTAATCGCTGACGTGATCCAGCAGAGGAAGTTTGGCAGTCTCATCCATACCGACATTGATGCCCAGCTCGTCTATATCCATCTCTTGCATATATGCATAGATAACCGCGGGCAGAAGCTGCTCATCCAGAAGTCCAATCTCATACAGGGATGATCCATCCGCAGAAGTATTAAGATAACCAACACACTTTTCTTCCAACATAACAGCATAGAGATCGGCTCCCCAGCTCTGCATACACGGATAGAAGCTGTCTCTCTCTCTTGCTGTCACATTTCTTCTGCTATATATCTCATATATACTGTCCAACAGATCATCTTCTGCACTTTCGATCAGTTGAAACACCGGTGTTTTCAGATCAGCAACCGCTGAACATGCATGACGGATACTGTCAGAAGTGACATTAAAGCAGTATTTCATACCGGCTTTTTCGAAGCCATAATGCTGATAACGATGTCTGTTGCCGTCCAGAATGATCATATCATATCCCTGACTGCGCATATCCTCCTGTGCCTTAGCCATCAGCTCAATCATATAGCCCTTGCCTCTGGCTTTCGGATGTACACTGACTGTTCCGATATAGCCGCATTTCAGGGACAAATTACCTGCTGCCAGTGTCAGCGGATACACATCTACCAACGCCTGTATAGCACCTTGTTCCCGCATTACATGATGTGTCACGATATGCTGTCCTGCCTGCGAGTATGCCTTTGGCAGAATTGCCTCAAAATCCGTGCTTCCGGATGACAAACTGAATACCAGGTCTGCGAAATCCAGAATCTCCTGACTGGTCTGCTGCATCTCCTTACTATATACCGCCATCGTTCTTCCTTCTTCCTCTACGCAAAAAGCCTGACACGTTACTGCATCAGGCTTATCTTCTATTCTATGTTCTATGTAACTATGCTCTGTGTATCTCTTATGAAGCAGCACTCTTGCGGGTCTTCTCTGTACCCTTGTTTCCTGCTGTCTTATCCGGTTTAGCAGGTTCTGTCTCCGGGAAGAAATTCTTCGGTGTTACATCTGCATAGCACAGGGAGCAATAACCATTAATCGCAGCACCATTACTTACCTGAATGGACTTTGCCTTGATATCACTGTCTACAATAGCTTTATCTCCCAGCGTTACCGTTCCCTGGATATCCAGCTTACCCTGGATTGCTCCATCTACCATAAGATTCTTGGCACTGATATCGCCCAATACTACGGTATTCTCGCGGACATCTACTCCTTCTGTGCAATCTATCTTGCCTTCTATAAAAGCATCCTTCGCATTCAGTTCATTTGCCTTAATATTGCCATTTATATTACTTCCATATATATTGACCTTATCGGTTGACTGGATGTCGCCATTCATTGTACCATACATGTCCAGTTTACCGGTAATTTCTATATTACCATTAATAATCGTTCCTTTGGGAATCAATGCTGCCTCTGTCTGTCTTGTGTCACCATAATTATTCATATTGCTTAACCCCTTTCTATCCCCCGGCCACTCTCTCTTATGGCTGTATATCTCTATTTAATCTTATTTGCATGAAAAAATCAACCTCTTTGTGTATGAAATATGACTTTTCAAACTGTACACTAAAATATATTTAAAATTGTGTATTTCTAAAAAGTCACTTTTCACTATACTTATGTACAAACATAAAAAATGTATCAAATGATAAAGAAACGAGGTATATGTTATGAATGAAAAAAACAACAAAGTCTATAAAATCGCTTTGACTGGTCTGATGGCTGCACTTTCTTATGTCGTATTTACTTTCTTGCAGATTAAGATCACACTCCCCGGCGGTGATGCTACCAGTATTCATCTTGGTAATGCTGTCTGCGTTCTGGGTGCTCTGCTTCTTGGCGGCGTATATGGCGGCATTGGCGGCGCAATTGGTATGACCATTGGTGATTTGTTAGACCCTGTCTATATTGTATATGCACCTAAGACATTCCTTTTAAAGTTCTGTATCGGTCTGATTACTGGTCTGATTGCCCACAAATGTGGTAAGATCTCTACATCTAATGATAACAGGCATGTACTGAAATGGACTATCCTTGCAGCTATCGGCGGTCTGCTCTTCAATGTAATCTTTGATCCATTGATCGGTTATTTCTACAAGCTGCTTATTCTTGGCAAACCGGCTGCAGAGCTGACTCTTGCTTGGAATGTAGCTGCTACATCCATTAATGCTGTAACATCTACTATTGTATCTGTAGTTGTATACATGGCAGTTCGTCCCGCTCTTAGAAAGGCAGGTATGCTTCCTGTCATCGGCAAAAAGTCCAAATAATTATCTGTAACTTACAACAGGAGCTTAAATAAGCTCCTGTTTTTTATTGCAATATTCTATCTATTCTGTCTCTGACTGGAGCCAGCTCTCCCATTCTGGATGCTGCTTCTTCCATTCTTTCGTGTGCTTTATCTGCCTGTGTATCCTTTCCCTGATCTACATATACCCGATACTGATATGCCGCCTCATAATACTGTGCCACTGCGTAGCATTCCTGCAGGTCTTCATCCGGTTTTACTCCCAGTGCTTCATTTGTATAATAATAATTCAGGCATTTCTCATACTCCTGCTGTTGTATATATTGCAGAAATACAATCGCCCTTTTACCGTTATTACTCAGATCAAACGTATAATCTGCGATAAACATGGCTTCTATCGTTATGATACATGCGAGTAATACAATACATATATTTAATATTTTAGAAAGTGTCCCGGACTGCTTGTTTCTAATCTTCATTCTGCAATAGCCTTCCTATGATAATCTGATTGATCTGTGCCGAAGTCATTTCGGGAAATGGCTCCACATCTTCTCTGGTCAAAGGCAGCTTCTCCACCAGAAGATCGGATACTCTGTCCCTCATCTGCTGTAGACTTTCTCTGTTCTGATCACTTATAGCACCCTCATATTTCTTATATTGATCCAGATATGTTCTCTGATAGAAATCGGCAAGCTTTTCTGAAAGATACAATGCACTGTCTTCCTTATAATCCCCATAATCTGTCAGCATCTGAACCGCCTGTTCCACATATCCATAGGAACTGGCACACCAGAAAACAGGATAGTAAGCCTGAAAATCACCCTTCTCCGTATCTGTCAGATGATAATATTCTCCATACTCAAACAGTTCACTGTATTGTCCATTCTCCAGATACGTCTGAATCTGGCTGCGCACTGCATCATAATTCTTACTTGCCTGATGCCTTCTTATTATTTTCTCCAGACTTCCTCCTGAAAGCGCAGAAGCAACGAAGATATAGAGAATGATGAGAAAACCAATTATCCCAAGCAGCATACCCTTTCTGGATATTCGTGCAAAATGATGCGTCTTGTCCAGGACCTCTTTCTTCGTACTTTGATACGCTCTATCGTATTTTCCCATGGCTTTGCCATGTTCCTTTTGAAATTCTCTGCTTAATTCCTCATCATTCTTCATTTATGATTTCTTCCTTTAGCTGCTGTACCTGCGCCCTCTCATCTACTGCACTGTATAGATAAACAGCCAGTGTAAGGGCAAGAAGTGTAAGTATCGTTCCTATGATAAGCTTCGCCACAAAGACGCCTTCCCTGCGACTGTCCTTATGCTTCACATTCTGAAGATCTTCCAGATTATCCCGAATCCTGCCAAGATCCCTCATGTATGCCTTTTCTGCCCCTCGCAGATGCATGGCGCCACAATATGGGCAAGTTTCCAGCTCATCATCATACATTGCTCCACAGGAGCTGCATTGTACTTTATTTTTCATTGGCTTTCTCTCCAAATAACAGCAGCATATCATCCTTTTTCATATTACTGAGATTGGCTGCCTCTTCTTTCGTCAGCCCAAAATACGTCTGCAGATTGGCATTCATGGCATCATAAATGGGCTGTAATCTGCGTGCTGTCTCTTCCTCACTGACCACATCCCTCGCCTTATAGTGCAGGGAATACACATCATAGAACTCTGGAAGCAGACCACAGATATCTTCCAGTTGTTCGTTTCTGTCATATACATTATCAGCCGCCAGATACTGATTGATATGACTGTTCAGAAAATAATAGATCTGCGCCCCTTCCATAACCGGATAATATTCCAGAAAAGGTCCCGCCGTCCATCCCGTAAGGTGATAAGAATCACAGTAAGCGTAGAACTCGTAATATTTTCCTGCTTCCAGATAATTCTCCATCTGCGCCTTTACTTCATCATAGTGGTCAACTGCCCATTCCTGCTTACGCAGATAAGCCCTGCTTTCTGCATGAAAGCCTACAAAAAGCAGCACTACCACCAATACAGCCAACACGCCGCAAGTGATACCTCTGACCATATAGGAAGACGATTTTCTATCTGTATCACTGACCTGTTTATGCGTACTCTGATAGTCCTGTGCATAGAATTTTCTATCCCTGATATGACGTTTTGCCGCATAATTGACAGCACCACAGTAAGGGCATACTTCATCTGAAAGTTTCAGATCTGCCCCACATTTTTTACATTTCATTTATGCCTCCTCGATCACTGCCTGTTCCAGAAGCGCTTCGATATCAGCACCTTCCATATCCAGCCCCTGCGCACTGACAAAGTGGGAATGTTGTATTCCATATAGTTTGCACAACGCATTCACATACTGGAATCCGAAATTGCAATCTCCTATATAACCACCGCTGGTCGTCACGTAGTACATATCCTGTGCCTGACATAATCCTACAGGCGTTCCATCCTCAGCGTAGGCAAATGTAATACCGACCACGCTGGCTGCTTCCAGAAATATCTTGAGCGATGCCGGAAAAGACATATCCCAGTAAGGGGCTGCAATCACGATCATATCTGCCTGTGCCATAGCATTGGCATAGTCAAACATACTGTCCTCATATATGCCATTTGCCAGCAGCTCATCTCTTCTTTGTAATCTCTCATAATTCAAAGGAATCAGATTCTCTGTAGAAAGTCTGATTTCTTCGATCTTAAAAGCCATATCCTTTTGATTCGCTTCTTTGATACTTGTCAAAAGCCTCTCACACAAGGCAAGTGTCCTTGAGTCCTTACCTCTTACACAGGCATTGATAAATAGAAGTGTTGGCATGCTCTTTGTCTGCCACTCAAAATGTGATTAAATATGCTCACATCGAGATAATGTAAGTTCTCAC